>OAVX01000709.1_pt1 | contig 14738 bp, 11 predicted proteins | sample 1476471 | NCBI WGS metagenome assembly OAVX01 (sample SAMEA2580114, study PRJEB22360) | human gut metagenome | biome: human gut; feature: human-associated habitat; material: faeces | place: Denmark | collected 2008/2010
GGCCGTGCTCCACTCCACCCTGGACTACCGCCGCATCATCGACATGCCCGGCTACGACCTCATTAAAATCCACCCGGCCACCCGCTTCATCGCCACCATGAACGAAGGCTACGAAGGCACCCGTGACTTAAACGAAGCCCTGCTCTCCCGCTTTGTCGTGTTGAAAATGCCCGCCATGGTCGAGAGTGATCTCAAACAATTAATCGAGGAGACCCACCCGCGTCTGAAGCCCGCCTTTGTTCGCGACCTGGCCCGCCTCGTAGCGGATATGGACAAAAAAGCCGCCGCCAACGAAATCCCCCGCCACGCCGTGGACATTCGCGGCCTCTTCGACGCCCTGGACCTCGTAAAAGAAGGTCTGGAGCTGAACGACGCCCTCGCCATGACCTTGTCAAACAAGCTCTTCGATCCCTTCGAAGAAGCACTCCTCGCCGATCTCTTCAAGGCCCGCTTCAAAGCCCCCTTGTACCTCGCCGATCTCACGGACTGACCCATGAAAAGCCACGGAAAAAACAGAATCGACAATCTCCAGTGGGCCGGGGCGGAAAACTACAACTTCTCCCCCGTTCTCTACGGGGAAGATCTGGCGGGCAATCCGGATTTCTACTTAAACCTCATCCTCGGCCTCGCCGCAAAATACTTCGGCGCCGACACACTGGAGCGCCTCTTCGCCTCTTGGTCCGGCCAAATGCAGCGGGAGAAATACGATCTCTTCGCCCTCTACCTCTTGGAAGAGGCCGTCTATCGCCGAGAAGTCGATGATCGCCCGGTCCTTTACGATTTAAGGCGCGACTTCGCCCGCCGCTTTTTAGACGACGCCCACGACCTGCGCCGGCGCACCCTGGCCCTTCGCGTACCCCTTTTCTACGCCATGGAAATGAAGCGCACCCACGACATCCTGGGCCGCCCCTACAAAAAGCTCAACAAAAAAGAGACGGCCATCTACGACGTGCTTCGCCTCCCCGAAGACACGACGGCAGAAAATCTCGAAGCCCATGTGCTGGATCTCTTCGCCCGCTGCCTCCGCTACCGAAAACGCACCCGGCGCCTGCCGCCCTGGCTTCCCGCCATTCATCTCTTCTCCATTCCAGGTTACATCTCCATCGAGCGATCCAATGTGCCCGGCATGTTTCACAGAGAGGGCGAGGGCGGCGACATGCCCGTCGTCTTCAATTTCCTTCGCCGCATAAAAAAAGACCGGGAAGAGGAAATCGAAAAAACCTTCGGCAGAAACCTCTTCTCCGACGAAAAGAGCCTGGCCCTGAACCGCGCCATTTGCACGGAAGGCCACAGAAAATCCCGCATCTACTTTACCCGAGGGATCGACGAGAAAGACAAAAGCCAGGATCAGGAATTAAACGCCCGCACCGTGCGCCGCCACCTCATGAAATTTCAGGAAAACAAAAACAGCTACAACCGCGCCATCAGCGACTTGACCCGGGCCTTTAAGCTGAAACTGGCCTCTGTCACCACCACGGGCGGCGAGACGGCACGCCGGGGCAAGCTCATTTCCCGCCGCGCCTTTCGCGCCGAAATCTCCAACCGCGCCGCCATCTTCGAGCGGAAAAACCTGCACCCGGCGCCGAGCTTTCGCGTGGATCTCATCCTCGACGCCTCCGCCTCCCTCCTGGCCATGGAATCGACCATCGCCATCGAGGCCTACATTCTCTCCAAATCCCTGGAAAACAACGGCATTCAAAACCGCATCCTCTGCTACCAAACGGTGGAGGACACCACCGTAATTACCATCTTGAAAGACTACGACGACGGTGCCGACATGAAAAAAATCTTCCGCTACAAATCCATGGGTTGGAATCGGGACGGCCTCTTTTTCAAGGCCTATCCCGTCCTCCTCGACACCAAAGCGCCGCAACTTTCCATCGTGCTCACCGACGCCAATCCCTGCGACTTTCATCCCCTTATGGGAAAGGGCCTGCGCCTGAACAAATCCTATTTTGAAGCCGGCCCTCGACGACACCGCCCGCTACCTGGACGCTTTGGCGCGAAAAAACGTGAAAATTCTCGCCCTCTTAAACAGCGACCACGTGGACAACGCGGAAAAACTGTTCCATCACCGCTTCGTGAAAATACAAAAAATCGAACAGATCGCCCACGTGGCAGGCAAATGGATCCAAAAAGAACTGGTGAAAATGAATGAATAAACACGCAAAAAGGCGCCGAAATCGGCGCCTTTTTCCTATGGCAAAACAACCGGGTTCACGTCTCGGCTGCCTTCTTATTCTGTTATCGGATAATTAAATTCATACAATTGATCGCAAAGAGTTTCTATGAAAATTCAATTGCTACTCCACTTCATTTTTACTTTTTACGCTCCAATAGCCGTCTTTCGCACTCCCTACATACTCAATTACATTCTCATCTGTTAATTTCTTCAGATCCCTTTTTATCGTAATTAATGAAACCGAAAACAGCTCCGACAACTCGAGAGAGGTGATTTCCGACTTATTCCTCATAATCTCAACGATTTTTTCACGCCGTACGTCGGGTTTTAAGCGTTTGCTTCTGTTTTGAGTGTCATTTTGGGTGTCATTTTGGGTGTCATTTTCGGTATCATAATTTAAATTCTTTAGGATGGTTCTAAATGAGGATTCCGTCGATCGAAATAGCGGTATAAACTTGCTTTGATAGCCCTCCTCCAATTCATAGGCCTCCACAATTTTGCGAAGACCGGAGCCCCGCCGTTCCATTAAGCCCATTCTCGAAAATAAATCCGCTAAGATTGGATTCCTTCGAATGGAAGATACATCCAAAGGGTCCAGCTCTTGAATAAAACTACCATCACACATTCCGCCCGGAGAATATATTTCTAATCTATCATCGTAAATATCCACGTGGACTTCACTTCCAACCACCGAATAATCCCTATGAATAAGGGCATTCACCAGCGCTTCTTGCACCGCTCTTTCAGGGTAATCGGGGTACTCAACACGATAAACGGGCCCCTTCTTCCACATCTTTTTTGAATTTCTTTTCACAAAATCCATCGACGCCTTTAAAAGGTAGATGATATTGCCTTCGAATTCTTCATCATCAAAAGCATCCATTCGTCCATTTGCCTTTGTAAGCCCGTTCCAACGTGTGCAAAATACCCTTGATTGATAAACTTGATATCCATCGGCAAACAACGCACCTGCGTTAGTAAGTTTGTCCTCATCATTGACTAAACCAAAAGATTTCAAATCTCTTTCGACAAGCTCCCGGTTCACCCTTTCTTTATACTCTAGAGAAAGCTCTCTAAAAGTCACATCATCTAATTTTTCTTTCGATTCTAAAGAGTCATAACTGATATGCTCGCCTTTCAACGAAAGATTAAATAAATCAATTCGATCCGCAGGGATACTTTGATTGCCCACCCTTTTGTAAGCTGTCCTCGTACCACCATCTAAAACAAAATAGGGCGTATTTTTTCCGGGAAAGATCGTTAGAACCAGAATAAATTTTCCATTTATCTCTTTTATTTCCATGTCAAAATCGGGAACAGAATCCATTTTAGTTTTAATAATCTCACTAATGTTTTCAGAGTCTTTTTTGTAGTCTTCAAGCCCGAGAACGACATTGTCTTCTTTAACTCCAAAGAATAATTTTCCTCCACGACTATTGGCGAAAGCTGATACAGATTTTAACCAAGACTTTGGTTTGTTCGTTTCCAACTTTTCTTTTTTATCATACAAATTTGTTTCTCCCGGATAATCTTTCAGATTCAAAGTAGTCCCCCTCTCAGCGATTATATTTTATTATATCATGTTCCTCGGTTTGCCATTCTCCCATAAATTCAACAAAAAAGCCCGCATCAGCGAGCTTTCGTGAGTCATTTACTTTGTGAAGAACCGCCTTCTTTAAAAAGATCCATCCCGTTCAGCACAATTGAAACTATGGTCAGAATCCACAGGGCGCGGCTCAAGGTGGGCATGGTGTCCATAAGCCCGCCCCAATCGCCACGGGCGACTCGGGCGGCGCCGTCACCGTAAAAAGCGCAGAGGGCCAGGGCCGTGAGGGACAAGCTCGCCCAACGAAAGATTTCCCGATGCTTGTCGAGCTTTACGAGATTGAATAGGGCGAACGCCGCGGCGCCGACGCCGAATACGAGCCACATCGTCTCAGTCCTTTCCTTCCGTCATCTGTTTCTGCGCCAATTCTTCCAGGGCCTTCACATCCCCTTCCCGCACCACCGTCTGCGGTATATCCATTGCGAAAAATTCATCCTTCGGCTTTTGCGCCTCGCCCTTTTCGTTCACTCTATTTTCTGAAGTCAGGTCGACGGTATAGGCAGTCACATTCAAGCCTTCTTCATCCATAATCCCCTGAGCCCGTTGCAACACGGCCATGGCCGCTTTCGCCGCAACCTCGTCCCCCACGCCCTTTATCTGCGCTTGCAGCTTAAAGGGCAAATGCTTCATGTCCACGGGCTGATCCACCGTCAAATAGTCCCTGGGATCCACCTTGTCCCAAAAAGATAAGGTAATCTGATAGGGAAAGTCGTAGGCCTTCTCCAGCCCGCGGCCGTGATCGCGAATGGCATCGTCAAAGCGCATCATCGTATTAAAAATGCGTTCGCCGTATGTATCCTCCCTAAGGCGACCGAAGGAATCGAAACACAATTCAAAGGCCGAATCCTCGCTGTTCTTGTCCTGCAAATGCACCACATACTCGGGCTGCTTAAAATTATAAAACACCTTCTCCCGAGACAAATCCAAATCGCTATACTTCGCCGCGATCACCTTGTCCGCCCCCCGCTCCGCCAAAGCCTTCGAAACAGGGTTGCCGTACAGGGCATTCAGCACGACAAGAGCGATGGCAAAGATAATGCCGAAGGCAATCTTATCAACATGTTTTTTCATCGCAGGCCTCCCAAAAAACTACCCAAAAGGGCCAAGGCGCCGTAAATCGCCACGTAAATCAAGGCCGATTCATTGTAAAAAATCCAAATCGACGGCAAGAAACACAAACACACCGCCAAAGGATAGAGCACATGAAAGCCACGCATCCTGCCGTAAGCGAAAGAAATGGCGAGGCAAAGGACGGGCATGGCAAAGAGCAAGACCATCATCGCGCCCGCCGTGTTCCTCATAAAAAGAGGCAAAAGATAAAATACCGCGACGATTCCCACAAGAAAGGGAACCATATTTTTAAAAACCTTCATAGCGCCTCCAAATACTTGCACAACGATTCTTTCCTTCATTATACCCGCCGGAGAAAATTAATGGATCGGTCTCTCGCCATTCTTAGACGAAACACCCACATTGTAAAGGAATTGTTCCCAAGGAAAAAGGCACCGCCTCCGGTGCCCTTGCCTTCATCAATTGTTCGGCGATTCGTATCTGTGCGATAAACTCTATTCTCCGCTTGCCCGCAAGCTCTTATAAATCTCGCTGAGGAAAATCCCCAGCACATCCTTCTGCACCTCGGGATGATCCAAGAGATAGCTGAAAAAGCCCTGGTTTTGTCCCAGACCCTGAATCAAAGCGTCCTCCACATTGGAGAAGTAAGAGAATTTAAAATCACTCTCCGTATTGTTCTTGGCGGAAGTTTTTAAGTCGTCGGACTTCATCATAATGTCGCGAATCTGCATTGCAGCATTTATGGCCAGATCCACATCGTAATCGGAGCCGGTCTTCGCATTAATCTCCGCAATAATTTCCGACAACAGCTCCCGCTTGTCCCCGGGAAGCACAATGGGCTCCGCCACGGGAAGAGACACGAAAGGCTCGGGCGTGATCGGTTCATTCTCCCGAGTTTCCCCTTTAATTTGTTGGATGCGATCGATCTTCACCTTCCCCCTCAAGTCGAAGCCGTCGCCGGCATCGTCGATGGAGAGAAGCTTCAAGAAGTAAGTGATGTAGATATAAAACTTGTGCACATCGGGATCTTCAAAGCAAGATACCTGAATCAAATACTCGTAGAAGCGCTTGAAATTTCGCAGCTTCGTCAAGTATTCCCGTTGCTTCTCTTCCCTTAACTCGTTGAAGCGACCGACAGAAGACATGAGGCATCGTTCCAAAGACCGCTGTTCGCCGGAGGAAAGGGTCGTTTTGCCCTTTTTAAAGATCAGTTCGTCGAAACGCTCCACATCCAAGGCATCGATGACGTAGTACCCGTCCAAACTGATTAACAGCTCCTTGATCTTGCTCGCCGACAAATCATTGGCCAGAAGCGTCGTCGTGTAATAAGGCGCAAAGGCCTTTTCCATCTCCTCGTAAGAATTGGCAAAGTCCAGAACGAATACCTTCTTGTCATGAGGCGGACACACCCGATTGAGGCGGGATAAAGTCTGTACCGCATTGACCCCTTTCAGCCGCTTCATGACGTACATAGCCGATAGCTTCTTTTGATCGAAGCCCGTTTGATACTTGTTGGCCACGATCATCACATTGTACTCACGGGAATCGAAGGCGCCGGGCACAGAATCTTCGCTCATTTGATTCATGCCCACCTCCGTGTACACCTTCTCGTCCCCGTCCAACTGCACCTTGCCGGAAAAAGCCACCAGGGCGTGAATATCATCGTAGCCCTTTTTCGCCACATAGTCCTCGAAAGCCTGCCTATACTTCACCGCCGCCTGCCGAGATGCAGTGACCACCATGGCCTTCGCCTCGCCGCCTAAACCTGCCATGACATGATTTTTAAAATGCTCAATAATAATTTCAACACGCTGAGAAATATTCGTCTCGTGAAGCTCCACAAAGCGGGCGATCTGCCGCTTCGCCGCCATGGTCTTCAGCTCCGGATCGTCTTCGATCTCTTTATTGATTTGGTAATAGGTTTTGTAAGTGGTGTAATTTTGAAGCACGTCGAGAATAAAGCCCTCTTCAATGGCCTGCTTCATGGAATACAAATGAAAGGCCTCGTAATGGCCGTCGGGATTCAGGCGACCGAACATCCTCAGCGTCGTCGCCTTCGGCGTCGCCGTAAAGGCAAACATGGACACATTCTCTTGCTTGCCGGTTTTTCTCAACTCATCCAAAATCACATCGTCGAAATCCTCAACGTCCGCCCCGTCGGAGCCCAGAGCGCGGGTCACCGCCTGCATGTTCCGCCCGGACGTAGAGGAATGGGCCTCGTCGATGATTACGGCGAAGCGCTTGTCCTTTAGATTCTTCAGCTCGCTGACAATGTAGGGAAACTTTTGTATGGTGGTGGCCACGATCTTCGTGTTTCCCTCCAGGGCATCCTTTAAATCCCGAGAGGAGCAATTCTTGTCCATGGTGCGAATCAGCCCCCGGGCGTGATCCAAACTCGTCACCGCCTTTTGCAACTGCCGATCCACCACCACACGGTCCGTGACGATAATAATCGTGTCGTAAATCACTTCGTTGGCCTCGTCGTGAAGGGAAACCAAGCGGTGGGCAAGCCAGGCGATGGAATTGGTCTTCCCCGAGCCCGCCGAGTGCTGAATCAAATAATTCAGCCGCGTCTTATTCACCGCCACATCGGCGAGAATCTTTCGGATTAAATCCAATTGATGGTAGCGGGGAAAAATCACCGTCTCCTTGATCTTCGTCTTCTCCCCCTCTTCCACCTCTTTGCGCTCGATAAAAATAAACTTCTTAATGAGCTCGAGAATGGAATCCTTCGTCAGCACCTCTTTCCACATATAGGACACCTGGTCCTCGTCTTGCAAAGGCGGATTTCCCGCCCCGGTATGGACCCCGACCCCATTGCCCTTATTAAAGGGCAAAAAGAAGGTCTTCTCGCCGTTCAGCTTCGTGGTCATCATAACATTTTGCGTGTCCATGGCGAAGCACACGAAACAGCCCGCCTTCCATAGGAATAAGCGGGATTTCGGATCCCGATCCATTCGATACTGCTTAATGGCGTTGCGGTAATTTTGCTGGGAGAACTCGCTTTTAAATTCGATGGCGATAATGGCCAGACCGTTTAAAAACAACACCGTATCCACCCGCTCGCCGGCCTTGGCGTAGACCTCTTCCATGACGGAGAAGCGATTGTTTTCGTACTTGGCTTTGAGATCCTCGTTGAAATCCGTGGCGGGCTTCGTGTACATGAGCTCCAGCTTCCGATCGGCGATCTCCACGCCGTTTTTCAACACGTCGATAAGGGAAGAGCCCTTTTTCGTAATCTCCCCGTTAATGAAATTCACCACAGTTTCCCGCAGATCCTCTTTAAACACCGATTCCAAATCCGCCATGACTTCTTCCTGAGTGGCGTAGAGAAATTCGAAGAGCATGTCCACGTCCATGGCATAGGCGGCGTTGAAATTTTGGCTTCCTCTGGCGATAAAGCCGTTCTCTTCACTTAAATGGGCGGCAAATCCTCGTTGAAATTCCCTTCGCTCATCTTTCGCTTTGGTCATGAAATCCATTTAGACCTCCCTCTTTCCCGTCACATACTCGTAAATCAGCGACTTCTTATACTCGTCGAGAACGGCTAGCTGCTTACGTTTTATGGCGATGGTATCGTCGATGGCTTGTGTTTTTTTGTCGAGATAATCAGCTATTTGTCTTTGTTCACCCAAACTTGGAACCGGCGCTTTAATAGCTCCAAATTCCGTTTCATTAAAAGAACTCCTGAGATTTTTTGACAAATGCAGCAATTCTTTGGTTTCGTCGAGCATCAAATAGAAATAATAGTAATAATCTCGTACAGCCAAGTTGTTCATTACATACTGGCTATATGCGGGACTTGATAATCCATTTTGTTCAATTTTACCTACCGTCCTTGGGGTAACATCGTAATCAAACAAACACAGTAATAAATTCCCTTCGCTTAAAATCTGATAGCCATCAAAGCTTGTCGGAAATTTTCCCCCACCTTCTAAATCTCTGACTATGACACCTTTTTTTGTCAATGATAAAATTGGTTCTCCCTCATATTTGCTCTTAATTATTTTAACCTTTTCCATCAGGTACTTATTTGGCAAAACCTTCCATTGCTCGGGGATTTCCCCGATCCAAGGGAACCCCGAGTCCTTCATTTCCGCATTTTTATCCAGCCCCTTGGTCACCGCCTCGGTAATCACCGACTTCTTGTATGCTTCCAGAACGGATAACTGATTCTCTATAATGGCTATGTCATCGTTGATAGATCCACACTTCTCGTCTAAGTGATTCGCTATTATTACTTGCTCTTGTATTGGAGGCACCGTTAAAGTTTGTTCCCTTACTTCTTGCCACGATGTTCTAGGCATTTTTACTCCATAAGTCATACTATTGACGAAATCGATAAATTTATGAGATAAAAGCAAATATTTGTAATACTTATTATACTGCTCTTCATTAAACTTTATCCTTATCAATTCGCTAGTGCAAAAACCTCTTTGTTCAGCTAAGAAACCTTTGGCTAAATAGGGTCTCAGTTTAGAAAATAAAAAGTCGCCTTTTTCAAAAATCGGTGTTTCACATTCGTCGTAATCTACGTCTTGACCTATAATGTTGCCGTTAAAAGAGTCCACGTGTTCCAGACCTATGAATCGCTCACCTTTTTTATAAATAGCGGTCTCATTTTTAGAAGCGCCTATATATTTTAATTTCTCAACTTCCCAATCCTCCGGTATTTTGCCGATCCATTCCACGCCGGAATCTTTCATTTTCCGCACCACGCTACACCTCCTCGAATAGGTCTTTCACCTTTTCGTTGACCATCTCTTCCAGTGCCAAGAATTCCTCGGCCAATTCCTCGGAGGGGCGAAGCGCTTCGTATTTATAGAAGTAGCGGGTAAAGGGGATCTCGGCGCCGCTTTTAATCCGCGGCGTCTTGGCAGTGAGATCTTCTTCGAAAAAGGCCTTGGCGTCGGGAATATGGGGCAGCACTTCCCGGGCCATGTAGTCTTCCACATCTTCCTGGATGTTGACGATCTCCGTGTCTTTCGTGTCCTCGTCGTAAAGGATATTTCCCTCCTTGTCCAATTGAATTTCCGCTTCCTTGTCCATGACGGAAAGGCCGTCGAGAATTTTCGTCAATTGCGCCTTAGGCAGGGCCACGGGCTTTAATAGATCCTGCAAGAAAGGTTCGAAAGCTTCTTTCGATAGGAATTTTTCTTCGGAGACGTGGGCCTCCAACAGGCGGAAGATTTCGTCGTAGACTTCTTTGTTTTCTTCGTATTTCTTTAAATTCTTCGCCTCGGTTTTCTTCAAGGCTTCGCCGGATTCCGACTTTTCTGCCAGCTCCTCGTGTTTCCTGGGATCGTAGAAGCTGTTTAGCGCCCCGGACGCCGCCAAGGCCTCGATCCGCTCGTCGCTTACGGCATAGGCCCGTTGCAGGGGCTGCATCACCGTGTATTCCCGGTAGATAAATTCTTCGTTGTCGTGGATTTGGCTGCGCTCGTTTTCGTCAAAGGCGGCGTAGAGCTCCGTAATGGCTTGTCGATCGGCGGCAGTAAATTCCCTCCGCTTGTTGCCCAAAGATTTTCTCAGGGGATGATAGATTTCCGTGGCGTCGATGAGTTGAATTTTGCCCCGTCGCTCCGCCCGCTTGTTCTTGGAAAGGATCCACACATAAGTAGCGATGCCCGTATTGTAAAAGAGGTCCGTAGGCATGGCGATTATGGCTTCGATGAGGTCGCCTTCCAAGAGGCGGCGGCGAATTTGGCTTTCTCCCGAGGAGACGCCGCCGTTAAAGAGGGGGGAGCCGTTGGTAATGATGGCACCGCGGCCCACAACATCGTCCATTTTGTTTAATGCCGACTGCATAAAGAGGAGCTGGGAATCGCCCCCGGCGGGAAGCCCCGCCGGCCAGCGGGATTTTTCCCCTTTGGCGTAGTCTTCCATGACGGCATCTTCCTGGCCGATTTTTGCATCGGCGCCTTTCCAGGGCGTGCCGAAGGGCGGGTTTTCCAGCACGAAGCGCATTTTCGTGTCTTTGAAGCAGTCTTCCTTAAAAGTGTCGGCGTGTTTGAAATAAGACGCGTCCTGATTTTTAATGAGCATTTCCGCCAAGCCCACGGCGTAGGATTGACCCATAAGTTCCTGGCCGAAGAGGCGTATGTCCGCCGAGGGATTCAGTTGTTTTAAGTGGCTGTAGGCGGTAGAGAGCATGCCGCCGGTCCCCTCTCATGTCAAGCTTATGACAAAAAAGAGGTTATTGTTATGTAATTTAAAAGAGAGTGATTGCTCACTCCCTTTGCTCCTTCCATATTATGTTCAACACTTCATTTCCTTCGCAGATTACTGAGTCTATATATTTTTCCATCAATTCTCTGGTAAGTTTAGTGTTGTCTATTACTTCTTTTTCTTCTTTTGCTTTTTGTATTTTTTCTTTTATTGCTTGTATCTCTTCATCTATCGAATTTTTAAGATCAATGAATTTTTGTCTATTCATCTTGCCTAATTTATACTTCTCAAAATTTTGCATTTTCTTAGCTTCAAGATCTTCGATAGATTTTTCCATAGGTTTAACTTTTACTTTTTCATCCTTGGTTGGATCTTCTAAACCATATTTTTCTTTTATTGCTTCAAATACTTGCTCTTCAAGGCTTCCTGCTCTTGAGTTCTTATGTTTTACATTATTACACTTACATATCCTACAAGTAAAATATGTGTGAACTCTTATGCTTCCATCTTTTCGTTTTCTTTTTGACTGAACACACCCTAAAATGTGATTGCAAGTTGGACATTTAGCAAAACCTTGTAGTGGAGATTTCTTTCTCCATTCATAATCGGTATTTTTACCTTTCATAAATAGGTTCTTCTCTTTAATTTTCTGAACTTTTTCAAAGTCTTCTTTAGATATAATAGCTTCATGGTTATTCTCAACTCTTCCCCATTCTTCTTTTGGTTTGAATTTAAAAGAAGATGGATTTAACACTGACTTATCTTGCATATTGAAAGTGTAAGTTCCAGTGTAATTTTCATTTGCTAATACATCTATTACATTGCCATTAGTCCAAGTTGGTCTAGGCTTTTTAGCTGTTCTAATTATTGAATATTCGAAATCAAGATTAGTTAGTTCGCTCTTTCTTTTTGATGGTGTTGGAATCTTTTCTTCATTCAATATCTTAGCTATATTTCTTGAAGATATACCATCAAGTGCAAGTTTGAAAATCTTCTTTACTATCCAAGCTGTTTCTTCATCAACTATGATTTTATGTCTATCATTAGGATCTTTCATATATCCTAAAGGTGGACTCCAAGCTAAAAACTTTCCTTGTTTTTTAAGTGTAGTCATAGATGACTTTACCTTTTCAGAAATATCTTTTGTGTAGAAATCATATAATAGTCCCTTGAATTGAATATCTAAATCTGTTCCATTTCCTTTTTCTTTATTACTATCATAGCCATCATTTATGGCGATAAATCTTACTCCTAGGAATGGAAATATATTTTCAAGATAATCTCCAAGTGTTATATAATCTCTCATAAATCTGGACAAGTCTTTTACAATTATCGTCTGGATATTATTTTTCTTTACATCTTCGAGCATTCTTTGAAAGGCTGGTCTATTTTCATTTGTTCCAGAATATCCGTCATCGACATATTCTTCTCTTGTGAAGTTCTTAAATTCTTCATTCTTGTCGAGATAATCGTTTAGATATGCTCTTTGGTTTATGATACTTTCACTCTCATCAGTCTTTATCATATCTTCAACGGATAATCTAATATAAAGAGCAATCTTACTCATCGTCTGTTCCTCCTACCAAATTATCTATATTGAATTTAAAGACTATTTCAAATTCGTGTTTATCATAAACTATTATTTTTTCAATTAAGCTATGGATTAAATCTCCAGGTAGCTTTTCCAAATTCCTTGAAGCATATAAATCATTTATCCATTTTGTTGATTTTAATCTTTCTTTTTTAAGTTTTGATATATTAACTTCAATTGCTGAAATCTCATTATCAAATGTAGCCATATGACTTTGAGCAATCTCTCTTCTCAATAGATACTCATCTCTATCAATCTTACCTAGACTGTATTCTTCATAGGCTCTTTGAATGATATTTTCTTCATTTAGATTTTTTCTTTTAAGATTTTCTATGTCTTTCTTAAAAGTATCTGTCGCTTTATTAAATCTAGCTTTAATTCGATTAACAAATTTTGTCTTGCTAGTTGTCTTCATAATAAACTCAGAAATCTTATCACTAATAGCCTGATCCAAATCTCTTTCCATAATGAATACTGATTTTTCGGGTTTTATACTTCCACTAAATCTCTCATTCTGAAATGAATAGTAAAGTCTATCTCTATTCTTACCATAGATACGAGTTCTTCTATTAAGTTCTTTGCCAGTATTATTATTGATTACAAGACCTTTAAATCTGTTCTCATAGTCCCTATTTTCAAAATTGTGCATTGGCGAACTGAAAACATGATTTTTCTTTCTTTCTTGTCTTTCTCGTAAGATTCTTTCGTGAACTTCCTTAGAAATGATTGCTTCATGTGCATTCTCACAAATTATATACTGACTTTCATCTACAAAATGTTGTTTAATTCCTTTTGCAAGATTTTGTTGCTTAACTCCTTGTACTAAAGTCCCCGTATAGGCTGGGTTTGTAAGCATTTTTGAAATTGTCCCTTTATTCCATTCAGGATCATCATCTTCTCTGTAAACTCTTCCAGTTTTATAATAAATCATTCCAGGAGCATATCCCTTTTCATTAAAATGCTTTGCGACTTCATATTGGCTTTTGCCTTGAAGAGTTAAATCAAACATCTCTTCAACTATAAATCTAACATTTTCATCAATTACAAGTTTTTGACCTTCTTTAGATTTTTTAATCTTGTAGCCATAAGGTGGAACAGAACCAATAAAGTATCCGTTTCTTGCCCTATTGTGTTTTGAGGTTTTTATCTTAACTGAAATATCCTTAGCATACATATCGTTGATAATATTTTTAAGAGTAACCTCAAAAGATTTCTTTGAATCTGTTTCTTTGACTGTGTCCAATTTATCATTAACAGAAATAAATCTAACACCTAAAAATGGAAAAACTTTATCAATCAATCTTCCCATTTCGAGATATTCTCTTCCAAGTCTTGATAAATCTCTGATAATAATACAATTGATTCTTCTATCCCTAATATCTTGCATCATATTCTGAAATGATGGTCTTTCAAAGTTTGTCCCACTATATTCATAGTCAGTGTAAACTTCTAAAACATCTATATTTTCTTTTAATGCATATTCTTTACAAGACAGTATTTGAGTTTCTATTGAGTATGATTTTTCTCTCCACTCTTCTGTTCTTTCGTTAGATAGTCTTGTATAAATTCCGGCCTTAAAGACTTTTCTTTCTGTCTTTTCGCTTTTCTTTTCAATATATCTTTTGGAAGTTCTTGCCATTATAAAACACCTCCAGCTAATTGCATTGGAGTCTTATTTTCAAGAGTATTTCCAAATACCTTATTTATTGAAATCAAATTCTTCTTTACTTCGGACTTACTTTCACTTTCTTCTTTTATAAGGGTCTTCAGTAAGTTAACTGTTTCCAAATTATTGAAGACAAAATTAATCTCATTATTTTCTCCGATTTCAATTCTATCTATAAATGATACAATTGTTAGTCTATTTAGACTGCTTAAATCAGTGGGAACAATTTCGGAAACCAAACTGTCCTTGTTTTTCATCTTTTCTTGCAAGTTGGCAAGTATATTTTTCTTTGTAGCAATTTGTTTCTCTATTTCCCTGATCTTAATAAGATAATTTTTTCTGAACCTTTCAAACTCTTCAGAAGTTATAAGCTCATCTTCTAAGTCCATATATAAAGATTGTCTAAGTCTTTCATACTTTCTTTTTTCTGAGTTTAAGCTTTCAAAGTCAATAT
>OAVX01000710.1_pt1 | contig 14725 bp, 12 predicted proteins | sample 1476471 | NCBI WGS metagenome assembly OAVX01 (sample SAMEA2580114, study PRJEB22360) | human gut metagenome | biome: human gut; feature: human-associated habitat; material: faeces | place: Denmark | collected 2008/2010
TGGGTTATCACGCAGATAAAATTCCCAGTAATACTCTTTGTTGTAATCTTCCATGTTAGTTACATTTAATATTAATAATAGTGTTTATTTAGTCCGGCTTTGTAGCCGGATGTTGTTTTTGAATCGTGTTATTTCCTTAAATACACCGTCGGCACCGGCTAGTTCCGTTCCTGGATACAGCGGGTGGTGTGAGCATCATAATCTCTCATTCCTCCAATAATGACACTAGATACACTGATAGCTAAAACTTTATTACTTTCCCAAACAGTCATATAGCCATTCGTCCCTACATAATTTAATTGAGCCTGATTTGGCGGGTAACCGGTGAATCGTCCATAAGTTCTGTTTGAGGTATCATCATACTTCAGCAGTAATCCGCCATTAGCTGTGGCATTGTTAAATATATCAGGCAAAATGCTCGTCTGATTATAACCGACAAAGACTTGTATTACCGAACTTCCGGGGATTCTCCAACCTGCCGGGCAAGGATCGTTGAATGTTTTCGTTGTACCCCATTGTGGCAGCGGATTATCCGAACACCATTGAGAACCGTTATTCCTGGCTATCAATATGGGATTCATATAGGCATTCCGAAGAGAGGTATATCCCAAATCAGTTGGTATAATCCAGGATATACCATCTTCTTTGTAACGGTTCAGCATGTGTTTGGGCGGATAGTCTTTGTTTAGGGTAAATTGATACACGCCAGGTAAAGTAGTGAATGTATAACTACCGGGGAACGGGTCCTTACGACCTTTCTGATAATGAAATCCGTTTGCTTTTGACATGTCGAGTATAGAAGAAGGAACTTCTGTATAACCGGCATAGGCTCCCAGATTACGATCCATCATAACGATTACCTCGGTATCTTTTTTAAGTCTTAGCTTTCGTTTATTTACCGGTTCCAATACAGTTTCATTTCCGGTATCCGAAGGTCGGTAATCCGTAACCCACACATGCCAACTCCATATAATCTGGTTATTTTTATTATAAGCAGCAATAAGCCCGCTTCCCCCTGTGGTGTTCGGAGCAACACGACAATAGATAAGACCGTTTTTCAAGTCTACGATATTGGTATGGTCAGTTTCAGAGTTAGCTACTCCCATAACAGGGTCACCTACATCGCCATTTTCTTTCGTCTGCCAAAGCAGTTTTACATAGGCAATATCACCTTCCGAGTCTATCCAACCTTTTAGCGTTGTATTTTCAATATCCTTATCATTCTGTCTGAACATCAACGGATCGAAGCAGAAAGCTCCACCGGGAGCTACCATAAAACAATTGGCTGTCGGAACCAGATTGCTGTTGTTTTCGGATGCCGCTATCGGGTCGATAATCGTTACACGGCGGTCATTGACTGGTAGGTTAGTATGATTAATCTTTATCGTATAATTATAATCTGTATTCCCATACAAATTGAAGTCGGTCGATTCCGAACCACCTAAATAGACACGGTAACTGAGTTTCTTTTTCGTTTCAGAAGTGTTGGATGCAATAAAATCAATATACGAACTACCTGTCGGAGCATTCGATTTGATACGATATACTTGAGAAGTGGCTGCCGGGTTCGAGCCGCGCACATTAGCAGGTATCCAACAAGAATAAGTTCCGCTACCTATTTGGGTATTTGTTAATTGTATAGTTGTATACTGATCCAATAAAGAGGGGTATGTTTTATCTGTTCCATCTGGCATAACCACTACTTTATAATCGAGCGGGATACTTTGCAACAGGATTTGTTTCAACTGATAACCACTGTATGAATAAGTCCAGTCCAGCGTCAGCCGGGTTGCCAGCCGACGGAGCAACAGGCGGACGTCTTTACCTTCAATACTTTTGATCGTATTATCTTCTACGCAGACGTGTTCCAGATGCAGAACGTAAGGCATCTGGTTCATATGCTCCTGATTGGACGGATTAAGTTCGGATATGGCAGAAGCATTAATACTTTTGGTTTGGGCGGATGCCAGATTGCCGGTACCCAGTGTGGTACTTGTGTTACCTTTTCCCCAGGCAACAATCACCAGTTGGCAATCAGGGTTTGCTGTTAGAGTCAGGCTAATTGCGGAACCGATCTCTTGTTCCGCAACTACATTCGACATGCCACCGATGCGACCGCCGGAACGATCATACTGCTGTATTTCCAGCTTATAGAGTTTATCCGGTTTCAGGGAACTCTCCGTTCCTTTCGTTGCCATTGCCGGTTGGAGAGTGTAACTGAAAGCGGTAACACTTGATTTAGTTTCCGATGGTGCAGACAAAGTATATCCGTCCGCTTCATCTGCCAAACCTATATTGAGTGTTACCTCCACCGTCTTTCCTTCCGCCGGATTCACCGCCGGACTATCGATCCGTTCCTCGCAACCAGTGCTTATTAATACCAGTGATAAGAGTGTCATAATTACTCCTTTCGTTTCTAATTTTTGTCCTATACCTGCCATCCTTTTATCATTAATTTACTACATCAAAAGCGCCGTTTTAACAATTTGTCAGAATCTCTTTCTTTTATAAGAAAGAGAGTTGGGACTGACGCTTTCTGTGTAACCGCTGTTTTTCAGTGTGTTACGCGCAAAGTAAATCAATGACCTTTTTCATCTTTCAGGATGACGTTATTTCAATTTTATCAAATTGTAGCAAAATAGTACTCCGAAACCTTGCCCCGGTCGTTAAAAGTTGCTACTTTAGCCGCCAATAAAGCTTGATAATCTAGCATTTTGACACGGCTCTCTTTCTTATAAAAGAAAGAGATTTTTCTCTCCTCTCTCTTCCCATTGAGTTTCATATTATCATTCGACTCTCCGATTTCTATTTTTACCATATTTTTCATACACTCTCTTTCCTTTTTTTACGCACATTAACAATGTTATTCTTGAATACACCGGACAGGCCAGCCATAGGCAGAATTAGCAATAATGTTCACTTCTACCATTGTCGGATGAAATCCCATATAATAACGTTCGGCATCAGCCCCCCATATATGACCATACTTTCCAGCATAACTTAATTTCCCGTTATTTATGCAATGCCGTTCGGCATTTGCAGATACCCATACGGAGTTATGGATCGTCTTGGTTGCTATAGACGCATCCCCTATCAAAAATAAACGTCCTCCTTTCGGATTGTTATTATCCGGTACGGAGGTATTACTGCCATACCAATTATTATAGTAATAAAGGAATTTACTGTAGTCTGCTTTTTGTACAGAATTAACAATATCTCCATTTGACGTCTTTCCGAAATTGGTATAAATTGAATTTATCTGAATATTGTTAACTGATATTGTTCTGTCACTGGCAAATAAGTTAGGAATTTTCCATCCTTTCGGGCAAGGATCGTAAATCGTCTTTTTTCCGGGAGCCATACCTCCGTCAGCATTCCAGAATTTAGCCCTGCCGCTTTCCGTATTCCATATTCCGTTTGAATAATAATAAAAAGTTGAAGGATTAGCAATAGCTGTACTCATAGATACTTGTGCCTTTATATTAACTACTCCAGTGGAAAAACCATCCCCATCATAGATAATATCTGTTTCTTTATTTGTTCCGTCGGCAGAAGGGAAAAATGGGTCTTTACGTCCCCATTGATAAAGAAGTCCAAAGGTATTGACAGCATCCATTACCGTAAAGTCATCACCTATGGTAATACCAGGGAAGCCACCTTTACGTGCTCCCAGGTCGCGATCCATCATTACTTTAGCTGCATATACGCCTCCTTCCTGAAATAAAGGGGAATCATATTTATGTACTGTTCCTTTAGAAGAAGATATCTGAGCCGTTGCATATTCCGAAAAACTGTTGATGCGTGCCGGCACATAGTCAGTAATCCAAAGATGCCAGCTCCAAACGATTGTCGAACCGCTATAGGCGGCTATTACTGCATTGCCACCATTGGTAACAGGTATTTTTACGTGAACCAGGGCAGTTGATGGATTATCGAGGTTCTCGTAATTGACCAAATTTTTATGATTATCGTCTGATACTACATATCCCATTACAAGGTCACCACTGGTTCCGGCATCTTTGGTCTGCCAAAGGACTTTTACAGAAGTGATAGTCTTGGATATTGTTCCTCCGCTAGCCAGATAGGTGTTCCAGCCATCTGTACCGGCTTCGTGTTTATAGGGGTTGAAACAGATGTTCGTACCCGGAAGCATCATGAAACAGTTAGCGGTTGTTTGTTCATTGGTACTTTTAACCGGTGTCTGGTCGAGCAACTGGATACGCGGGTCGTTGACATAATTGGCCTGATTAATTTTTACAGTCCAATGATAGTTCTTATTTTCCAACAGGTTGAAATCATCCGTTTCGTTACCACCCAGATAAACACGGTAGTAGAGACGTTCTTTCTTTTCGCTGTTGTCTACTACAAACTCGGCATAGGTAGCTGCTGGATTGGCATTTGTCTTATTCCGATAATAAGGGGAATTGGAATAGGGAGATATGCCTCGGGCGTTGGCGGGAATCCAAACGGTCTTCGCGCTGTTGGCATTATCCAGTTCTGTTCCTGTCAAGCGGTAAACATCGACAAACTCGGCAACGGAGCTCGGATAGACGTTGCCCCATTTGGTCTCTTCTGTTCGAGGGATCAAGCGGTAATGGGCAGGAACCTGACAGAGTTTGACTTCTTTCAGGGTATAGCCTTTTTGAGTCATGTCCGAGGCAAAAGTCCAGTTTAATTCTACTTTTGTGGCCAGCCGTTTGAGCAACAGGCGGACGTCTTGGCCTGCCGGACTTTCGATTTTACCGGCGGAGGTGATATTGACGTTTTCCAAATAGAGGTAATAAGTCATATTGGCCAGACTGTTACCGATAGCATTGGGCGCAATGGCATTGATATTGCTTTCCTTCGCTTTCACTGTCATGTTCTGCACTTCAGATAATGTTTTACCGGATAGTGATTCGAAATCGGCGGAAGCCCCCCGGGTGACAAGCAAAAGTTTGCATCCGGTTGCCTGCTTCAGGCTAGCTGTAAAAGTTGAACCGACAGTGACGTTACCTAGTGCTTTACCGCCAATCTGCTTTCCACTTCCATCATATTGCCAGATTTCCAGATTGTAGAGTTTGTCAGGAATATCTGTTCCTGATTTGGTCTGCATACCATAAACAGGAACGGCCTCCAAAGCCGAACGGCTGTTGCTACCTGCCTTACTGGTCGGCGAAGCGGTTGCTCCTGCCCCGTCTTCTTCGTCGGCAATACCGAGATTGAGCGTTACTTCCACCGTCTTTCCTTCCGACGGATTTACCGTCGGAGAGTCGATTTTGTCTTCGCAACCTGTGCTTATTAATACCAGTGATAAGAGTGTCATAATAACTCCTTTCGTTTCTAATTTTTGTCCTATACTTGCCATCCTTTTATCATTAATTTACTACATCAAAAGCGCCGTTTTAACAGTTTGTCAGAATCTCTTTCTTTTATAAGAAAGAGAGTTGGGACTGACGCTTTCCGTATAATCGCTGTTTTTCAACGCATTATGCTCTATAGTAAACCAATAAACTTTTACGCCCAAAAGGATGGCGTTATTTCAATATTATCAAATTGTAGCAAAATACTACCTGAAAACCTTGCCCCGGTCGTTAAAAGTTGCTACTTTAGCCGCTGATAACGCTAGATTATCAATCATTTTGATACAGTCTCTCTTTCTTATAAAAGAAAGGTATTTTCACTTTTTTCGCTTCCCGTTGAGATTCAAACTGTCGTTCAAACTCTACGTTTTTTATTTTTACCGTATTTTTCATATACTCTCTTTCCTTTTTTTACGCACATTAACAATCACGTTCAGGCACATGAAAAAGTGGCACAATCTTTCGCAGGACTACAAGGCATACCTTTTCTCTTTGATCAGGAGATACAATAGGTGTATAAATTTCTATTAATATATTTTATCAACTTCTCTTGCAGCATTTTCAGACTCTCATCCATCTTCATTGGTATAAACATTTAATAATTTAGTGATATTAAGCTATGAAGACGTTGAAATTATTTTTAATGGCCACGGGAGTTTTATTTACTTCTTTAACCTTTCAATCTTGTTTGGATGATGATGATAACTATTATTATGGGTATCTAACGCCAAACGCCCTTGTGACAGTAAAACCGGTTAGTGATAACTCATTCTTCCTGCAATTGGATGACTCAACAACATTATTACCGGCAAATCTGACCTCTTCGCCTTACGGAGATAAAGAAGTTAGAGCACTGGTCAATTTCAGTGTAGTAAACGAACCTAGTGAAGGCTATACTAAAGCTGTCCATGTTAATTGGATAGACAGTATTCTGACAAAACAAATCGCTCCGGATCTGGGAGTGGATAACGATTCTGTATATGGAACAGACCCGGTAGAAATGATTAAGGACTGGGTAACAATTGCAGAAGATGGCTACCTGACACTCCGTTTCAGAACATTGTGGGGAGATCGTAGCAAGGCTCATTTCGTAAACTTACTGGTAAGTAAAGATCCGGCTAATCCTTATGAAGTAGAGTTTCGTCATAATGCTTACGGAGATGTCTACGGAACAGAAGGTGACGGATTGGTCGCTTTCAAACTGGATGAACTGCCGGACACAGAAGGTAAGACTGTTAAGCTGAAACTGAAATGGAAATCGTTCAGCGGCGATAAATCGGCAGAGTTTGACTACTGCACTCGTAAATCTACTCCTGCAAAAGTAGAAATTACAGGCGATAAGAGTGTGCTGAATTTAAAATGAATAGTGTAACAGACGAAGCAGATTAAATCTGCTAAAACAAAAATGCTATGTCTCATTTAATACATAGCATTTTTGTTTACATATAATAATGTCTTTTTTCTATATTAGAAAGAATATCAATTTCTCCAATTAACCCGTATAAGTTTTTCCTGAAAAGGATATTTCACCATTGAATATGACCAGGGAACTGAATCCAACAAAACATCGTAAGGTTTTTCTTCCATTTTCAGGTTCCAATAATCTGACATATCCTCCAATACTCCCTCCCGTCTCAGGAATGTTTCCTGAAAGCCTCTATTAGAAACATTTTTCATTTTACTCCAATTTATCTTTAGGCTGTTCAACAGTTCATCAATTAAAGAAGTTTCTTTACTTGTCAGTTCAATATTGCAAGGCAAGGGATCGGATAGCGGATAATTTAACATTATCTTAAATAACATTAATTCAGAATCTTTTACCTCTAATGAATATGTAGCCAGATACTGTAACAAAAAAATTCCCCGAATCTGCTTTTCTTTATCAATAAACTCTCTACGGGAATCCGCTAAATATCCTAACCGATAAAAAAACATTGGTAAAAAGGGAGTTGTTAAAACGATCCCGGCATTTTTCACTTTAAAAATCTGTGCATTTGAATTTTCCATTGTAATAATTTTTTATTGTTTACGTTCTAACTTATCATATGTGAATTCTATAGTTTCAAATTCGACTTCATCCTTGTTGTTTTCCAAAAAAGCAGGCGCATCAAGTTTTATCGCATAAGCATCTGTAGTATCTTGTTTTTGTTCTACCATAATTATCGTTCTTATATTAACAATTTAGGTTACAATCTTCGTTTTATTCAATTGTTTTTTAGATCTGTTATTCAACTAATTGTTCCCAACATATTGAAACGAGATAACGCATCTTTTTTATATTGTCTGCCGATAGGGACCGTTTGATCGCCAATATAAAATATATTACCGATATAACCAACGACATGATTCTTGTTGACAATATAAGAACGATGTACCCGGATAAACAAATCTTTCGACAGATGTTGCATTGTATCCGTCAGTGTGTATGCAACTGTCGCTTTAGCACCTGCCTGTAAATAGAAAGTGCAATAACTGCCTGATGCTTCTATATAGAGGATATCACTGAACAATATTTTTCGGAAGTGATCCTGTATTCTGATAAATATACTATCCACTACGTTTTTATCCACACCTCCTACAGCATTGGCAGTAGCCTCCTGTAATGTTCGTTCGTCAAAGTTGAGTGTATTCATTTTGTATCATATTAAAGAGGCTTTATGGGCCCCGGTTATGTATACAAAGGTACTAGGAAAGGGTGTCGGATAGTTCCAATGGATTTCTTATTTAATTTTACGTATATTTGATTGATTAACAAGAGACTATGATTATATATCAAATGGTATAAGTTTACGATTTAAGAAAGAAATATATAATTTGAGAATACCTTTGTCAGGACTTCGCCTTCATTTTCTTTCTCCACTGCAAAGGAGGCATATGATGTCGGGTATTGAAAGCCAGATAGAATGATGATGACGTTTGAAAACCGACTAATTCAGAAACATCGATCACCTTTATATCTGAATTCAAAAGTAATATCTCCGCTTCATCCAAACGAAGAGCGGTTACATATTCAGGGAAACGCATTCCCAACTGCTGACTGAAATATAAACTTAACGAAGTCGCATTCATTCCTAGTCCACTTGCTAATATTTTAAGTGTCAAATTAGGATTATGCAAGTATTTGGGTGATTTTAATAAACGGATCACCTCCTCTTCTTCTTTTTCCGGAGTAAGTGGAATGGGGATCTCGTTCTTCTGTCTGGTTTTGGTGAAAAAATGGGGTAATAGATAAAAACCTATTTTACGTTTTACAGTCCGGTAAAATACAGATTGATTCAACAGATATCCACCTATAAAAATAGTTGATATATTATATAGAATATTACATATATAACAGGAAGTAAACATACTTATTATAGAAATAAGATAGAAACATAAAAGATAGAATAAGTCCTTTCTAATAAGTTGCATTTGTGGAGTATTATCATCATTTACTCCATTCAAAATACGTGGAAGATAAACTAATAATTGTACAGCTAAAGATAAATAGCAACCAATACGGAAATAGGGCCACCAGACAGAACTATTGAGTCCGAATTCAGACCAGCTATAAATTAGCTTATCGGGAACCGGATTGAACAAAGTCATCCCGATATAAACGCCGATCAAGACTCCAGGGAGAAGCAGATGCCGTCTCCATTGCCGTGCATCCGGTAACAGGTTAGTTATCCTGAAACGAAAATACAGGTAAAACAAAGGAGTAAGTAATGTGAAAGCCCAACTGTTCACGCTGGGAATAAGAGCGATCTTTTTGAAAAGAAAGAGTCCTTCATACCAGCTATTATAAAAAGAAACTAAACAAAGAACCCATGCTATGGAAGTTAAAAGTATGACCTTTTTGTTATATCTGCTATATTGCAGCAAACAAATCCCGGCAATGATTAAAACAGCCCAGGCGAGTAAGGAGGTACAAATAACTGAGTGGCTGATACGCTATTATCCCTATAACGGCATTGCTATGTTCGGTGGCAAGGCGGAGTTTACTAACCACCTGCATCATCGGCTGCTGATATTTATACGGAAACGTAACTACTCTTTCTACCTTTCAAAGGCGGAGTTGACCGTTAGCTTTCTTCTGGAAGTGTTTGGTCCGACTTATTATATTGATGTACTGAATACTATCTACTATCTCCAACCCTACCGTGCGGATGGTTCGCCTACGCATGATGGGTATTTCAGTCAGGAACTGTACCGCATCTTCTTGCAGTTGTCCCTACTACACCAACCAGCCGTAACAAAGGAAAACACTTTGTCCGTTGAAGATAAAGCATCGTCCGGTTTGAAAGATCCGACAGACATTATGGATATACTACAAGATGCTAAATGTAGCGATGCGGACAAACGAATGTTCATCCGCACAATCGTCAAAGAACAACCGGAGATACTCATCCAATGGCTCCGATTGGGAATAACCCCAAATATGACAGGAATAGCTATTGTAGCTGCTCTGATCGAGGTTGATACAATGAACTGTATGCTTGCCGCTCTTTCTTTTAACACCCTGCAAGCGGTAGAAGTGATGAGGAATTACCTGCGGCAACAATATTCAGAAGAAAGTGATTGGTTAAAAGGCATAACCGAAACTCAGTTGGAGCTTCTGCTCCGACAATCGGTACTGATGTGGATTCGGAAAGGATACTACCGGCTACCAAACAGATTCGACCAATTGTTGAATCTGTTTTATCAGGAATTGACAGGCAAGGAGGATGAAGCAATCGTTACCCGATTATCCGCCTCCCAGCCTTTGAAGGAAATAAAAGAAGGACTAGGTCTCGAACAGAGCGGAAGATGGAGTATTCAGAGACTACAAGAAATATTATCAGTGTCTGTCGTGACAGATGATATAAAACGCAAATTACTTGTCTGTTTTCTGGAACAATCGTCAAAGGATTACGCTGAAGCGGTACGACTGCTCCATGCATGTGGATTATCGAACTCCCTCTGCCGCCTGATAAGCCAACCGATATGGGAAGAAGTACTTCGACAGTCCACCGTCCGGCTGGTAGGACTCGAAAATACCGCCCTGTTATTGTCCCTCTTCGATGGATTGATGGCACACGAACGTGCTTTGTCTTCTTATTGGAAAGGAGGTTCAAAACCTTTGAAAGCTCGCCTACTTGTATGGTTGGTCGAAACGATACGGTTACAAGAGACACATAAGAAACCGGTAGTGGAATATATCCGTTCTTTATTCGCAGACCTTGTTGGCAGAGAAGAAATATCGGAGGTCATTCTTGCTCTTTGGCGAGAGATGGGACATACGGACTCTCCTGCCACAGAAGAAATCCTGCATCTGCTGGTGGATAATGAATCCCGGCAAATCCGGCTTATGAAAACCGATTACAAGGATGGATGACACTTCCATACCCTATGAGAATAAATCCGGTTTGTTACGACACACCATAACGGAACAACCGGCGAAGTGGATACACCTGCTCCGCGATTTGCCGCATGAGAGTCAATACATAACGGCAATCGCCGGATATGTACCTGCCCCGCTTATGCTACAGGGCATGGCGAAGACGGATTTCTACCAGACCTCCGTATTATCGCAGTTGATGGAGCAGCTGCAACATCAGGAGGAGGAATTGTCACGGATTGTCGGAAGCAGTCTTTCCCTGCCACTTGCACTCTCGAAAGCTCTGCTGCTTTACTTGCAGGACCGCGATACATCAGGCAGAACACTGACGGCTAACGAGATTGCAGGAAAGTTCCTTGCCTTCTTTTATTTCATACAAACCGGCAAAACAGATTATCACAATAATATATTATGGATATCATTTACCAATAAAATTATTTCAAATATGAGTAGTAGTGAAAACAACATGGCTTCAGACGATATAAACAAAATATTGTCGAATGCAAGCAACAGTGATGCGACATTCCAGCAATCTGTCAACTTCTTGATAGACCAACAACCGGAAAAGTTGCTGACTTGGTTAGAGAAGGATGCCAACCTGTCTGAAATAGAACGGATTGCTTTCGTTTCGGACCGGATAATGGCAAAGAGATGGACAGTCTGTTTGTCCACTACAGCCGGATTCGAACAAGCCGGTGTGTTCCAACGATTGACTTCCTGGTTTCTTGATGGTCCTTCCGACAGGATATCTGTCACCGGATTTATCCGGGCGTTGCTGTCATGGGTTAAAGAAACGGACTGGAAAAGGCAGACACCGGATGAAATGGAAGCGTTTTTCTTTTCCCGTCTGTTCGGTAAATCCAATATCTCGTTACCTTTGGAGAAGATCGCGGACAACGGCCTACCGGAAGATACCCGAAAAAGATGGCTGCGCAATTACATGCGTTTCCAACCGGAAGAATTGCTGAAATATATACAAAAAACGGTATCGCAAAATATGTTGCCGCCGGACAAATGGATAGCATGGCTGGATATCGAAGACTGGCTGCGTCTGGCGGCAAGCCTTTCTCTTTCCGACGCAGAGCTTTTCCGGCAGATTCTGGAACACTTGTCAAAAAGGAATACATTTCAGAAGAGCGAATTGCGACAGGCATTGGCTACCTACATCATAAAGAGCCGTACGGATGAATGGATATATGGAAGTCCCGAAGAAACGGTCCGTTCATGGGTGCAGTCACTGCCGGAAAAGAAGGAAGTCGTGAAGGAGGAATTATTGCTGCAACTCTGTGAGATGTTGCAGCTGTCAAAGGACGGGAGAGTCGGAACGGACGAAGCGACAGAAACTCCGGAATTCCTTCTGGTGGAAAATGCAGGCCTTTGCCTGCTCGCCCCCTGGCTTAGCCGACTGTTCGCTATACTCGACTATCTGGATGATGAACGGAAATCGCTCAGGAATACGGCTTTGAAAATCCGCGCCGTATTCCTACTTCAATATATCGTCTACGGAGAGGAACGGGAATACCGAGAAACAGAACTGGTCTTCAATCGGCTACTTGTCGGATTGCTCCAACATATACCGATCCCGAAACAGCTGCCTCTTACCAGTGAAGAAAAGCAGACCGTCGACTCCATGGTGGCAGGCATAAAGGCTAACTGGCCAAGTATGGACGGCACATCGGTAAGGGGCTTCCGCCAGAGTTTCCTTGCCCGCAGTGGTACATTGGAACAGCAGGAGGAACGGTGGCTGCTTACGATGAAAGAAAAGACACATGACATCCTGCTTGAATCCATCCCGTGGAGCTTCAGGCAGATACGCTTCCCGTGGCTAAAGAAATATGTACAGGTCATGTGGCACGAGAAACAAAAATTCCAATAAATTGACGGACCATAAAATATATAAAATGGCAACTGAAAAAGTATATCAAGAGAAGACAGCACGCACCATCCAGCAGAAACTGGATGGTGGCGGCACAATGCAATTCGTGGATAACCGTCCGATGAACCCGGTCTTGCAACAGGTGGAAGAAGACGAAGAAGATACCCTGCAAGGCAAGTTCAATCAAGCTCTCCAGCGGGAAGAGGATGAAGAAGACATGCTTCAAGGTAAATTCGAACAGCCAGTCCAGCGCGAAGTAGATGAAGACGAAGCCGCCCTGCAAGGCCGGTTTGAAGCTCCCGTTCAGAAAAAGAATGAAACCGGCATGCCCGACCACTTGAAAGTCGGCGTGGAAGAACTTTCCGGCCTCGCGATGGATGATGTAAAAGTACATTATAATTCGGACAAGCCGGCTACAGTACAGGCGCTCGCCTATACACAAGGTACGGACATCCATGTAGCTCCGGGACAGGAACAACACCTGCCCCATGAGGCATGGCACGTGGCCCAGCAGATGGCTGGCCGTGTGGAACCTACCACCGAAGTAGGCGGAATGCCGGTGAATGACAATGTCGCACTGGAACACGAAGCCGACGTGATGGGCGCAAAAGCGAACAGTCTTTAATGAAGAATTATGCGTGAGTATATTGAATGGTTCAACCAAGTATTAACTGTCGCCATCCAGCTTTACTTCCATCAGGAATCTGAGTACAAGCAGCTAAAGGATGTGTATCCGCCCCGAAACGGCTGGATGGAGGCGGTGACAGGACAAATGGACACCAATTTTGAAGAACGAATCGTTATCATGCTTGCCTTGATGCCCCATATCTGTCCGCAAATACTGGACATCTTCTTTGTGCAGAACAAGAACTTTGACCGCCAGTACACCGAGTTCGGCGGTTGGAAAGGTTTGTCGCACGGAGGATTCCTTCCTACGGGTGAAACCGCTTCATTCATCCTTGCCGGGGAGGACGTGGAGAAACGTAAGGAGGTTATCCATATGTTCTCAAAAAGCCACTGGTTCTACGGAAAAAATATCCTGCGGCTGGAAGGTGCAGGCGAAGGAGAGCCACTGCTCAGCAGCCAACTCCGTGTATCTGAGGAATTCCTGAGCCGCGTACAACTCGATGTAGAATATAAGCCCGATTATACCACCGGCTTCCCTGCCAAACGTATCACCACGGAACTGGACTGGGAAGATATGGTGCTGGACTACCAGGTGACGACTGAACTGGAAGAGATCAATACATGGATTTCTTCCGGTAAGACCATCATGGAAGACTGGGGGTTGTCGCGTATCCTGAAAGCCGGATATCGTTCGCTGTTTTACGGTCCTCCGGGTACAGGGAAAACACTCGCGGCGACATTGCTGGGTAAGAAGAATAATATGGATGTATACCGGATAGACCTATCCATGATCGTTTCCAAATATATCGGGGAAACGGAAAAGAATCTGGCTAAAGTGTTCGATCTCGCTGAAAACAGGAACTGGATTCTCTTCTTTGATGAAGCAGACGCCCTGTTTGGCAAACGTACTTCCACCAACACCTCCAATGACCGTCATGCCAATCAGGAAGTGGCTTATCTCTTACAGCGTATAGAAGACTTTCCCGGCATGGTCATTCTGGCAACAAACTTACGTTCGAACATCGACGAAGCATTCTCCCGCCGTTTCCAATCAGTGATTTACTTTCCAATGCCGACTGAAGAACTACGCGCTGAAATATGGCGAAAGATGCTGAAAGGTTGGCCGAAGGATGTAGACGAAGACCTGATTACCATGGCTGCCAGAACAGAACTTTCGGGAGGTTCGATAGCCAACGTAGTCAGACGGTGTGCATTAGCAACAGTAAATCAGAAAAATCAATCTCTGGATAAACTTATATTAAAAAATGCACTGCAAAAGGAAAAACTGAAATGATAAGAAGTAGGTATAAAAAGAAAAGCGTCGAGATGATAGTATCTCAACGCTTTTTATTTTTATGTGACCGCGACAGGATTCAAACCTGTAACCGGCTGATCCGTAGTCAGCTACTCTATTCAGTTGAGCTACGCGGCCAATCTTTATATTTCTGTTTAAACTTTAATTCGGATAGTGACCGCGACAGGATTCAAACCTGTAACCGGCTGATCCGTAGTCAGCTACTC
>OAVX01000712.1_pt1 | contig 14628 bp, 7 predicted proteins | sample 1476471 | NCBI WGS metagenome assembly OAVX01 (sample SAMEA2580114, study PRJEB22360) | human gut metagenome | biome: human gut; feature: human-associated habitat; material: faeces | place: Denmark | collected 2008/2010
CGCGTGGGCGTGGTCGCCTGCCACGAAGCGAACATGATCACGCGACTGATCCTCGGCGAGGAAGACGCCTGACGCACTGCTACGTTACTCCACTGCCGTAATCGAAATTTTTATTGCGATTACAAACGCACGTTGCACACAACACAACAGCGACGCAACGGCAACACAACAGCAGCACAGCAATCGCAACAACAGCAACACCAAACACCCCAACGAAAGGAACCGACGATGAGCACCGAAAACACCATCACCACCGCAGCCGCCGACGTCGCGGCCGCACCGAACGCCACGCTCGACGAGCTGGTCGGCACCACCACGAACACGGCGATCCTGCCGGAGCCGGACGCTCATGCGTACGACGAGATCGCCACCGGCGACGCCGACCCGCTGATCCTCGGCGGGCACAAGTTCACGAGCCGTTTCATCCTCGGTTCCGGCCGTTACGACCTGAACCTCATCAAGGCGACCATCGAGAACGCGGGCACGCAGATCGTCACCATGGCGCTGCGCCGCTGCCGCACCACCGAAAACAACCTGCTCGACTACATTCCGAAGGGCATCACCATGCTGCCGAACACGTCGGGCGCGCGCAACGCGGATGAGGCGGTGCGCATCGCACATCTCGCGCGCGAGGTGTGCCAGACGGACTTCGTGAAGGTGGAGATCGAGCACGAGTCGAAGTACCTGCTGCCTGACAACGAGGAGACCATCAAGGCCACGGAAAAGCTGGCCAAGGAGGGCTTCGTGGTCATGCCGTATATGTTCCCGGACCCGATTGCGGCGAAGCGTCTTGAGGACGCGGGCGCGGCTTGCGTGATGCCGCTCGGCGCGATGATCGGCTCGAACAAGGGCCTGCGCGCACGCGATTTCATTGAGGTGATCATCAAGAACTCCAACGTTCCGGTGATCATCGACGCGGGCATCGGCCGGCCGAGCCAGGCCGCGGAGGCCATGGAGATGGGTGCGGACGCGGTGATGGCATACACGGCGATCGCATCCGCCGGAAACATTCCGCTGATGGCGCGCGCCTTCAAGAACGCGATCGAGGCGGGCCGTGAAGCGTACCTGTCCGGCCTGGGCAAGGTGACGGAAAATCACGCCGTGCCGTCCAGCCCGACGAACGAGGCCGACTACATCGGCTGATTCGCGCCGATTTCGTACGATTCGTGCACTAACGTTTCGCACGGTTTTATTGCGATTACACGACGAGGGTCGGTGGAAACGCACATTTTCGCAAGGTTTCCACCGACCCTCTTTCGTCAGATGCGCGACACGTAGCGCAACACGCGCATGCCACGCATACCGCAGCGACAGGCAATACGTCTACTTCCCTAGAGCCGCTTTCAAATCGCGGTTCTGGAATCGCTCGTGCAGCAGGCAGTAGCCGCCGAACACGACGAGCCACAGCAGGCCGGCGATGGCGGAACCGCGCGTATCTGCGGACAGGAACAGCGTGACGTACACGAACACGTAGAACGCAATCGCAATCCAGTCGCACACCTGCCATGCCGGCATGACGAAGCCGTCCGGCAGGAAGTCGGCGCTTTGACGGTAGCGGCGGTGCGCAAGCATCGTCAGCACGTAGATGAAGACCACGACGGCGCTGGCTGCGGAGGCGAACAGCACGAACGCGCTGGAGATGCCCGGGATCGCGTTGATCAGCGGGGAGAACAGAATCATACAGCCGGACACGATAATCGCCTTCGCCGGCACCTTGTGATCCGACACCTCACCGAGGCGCTGCATAGCGGGCGATTCGGAGTCCTGCGCAAGCTGGTATAGGTGGCGGCCCGCCGAGTAGATCAGCGAATTGAGTGCCGACGCGGCTGCGGTGATCACCACGAAGAACACGAGCGCGGCAGCCCAGTCGAGGCCAGCGTATTTGAACACCATGATGAACGGGGAGCCGAACGAGCCGTCCGCGTTCTGATGGAAGTTGCGCCACGGCACGATGGCCATGATGGCCACGAGCGCGCCCACGTAGAAGATGAGGATGCGCATGATCAGCTCGTTGACGGCTTTCGGCAGCACTTTGCGCGGGTTCTGGGTTTCGGACACGGTGACACCCACGAATTCGATGAGCTGGTATGCGAAGAACACCATTTGGAAACTCAGCAGGAAGTTCATCCAGCCGTTCGGCGCGAGTTGGAATCCGTCGGTGATGTTTTTCAGGCTTACGGTGGCGCCGGAGACCGTGCCATCCACGCCTTCGATATGCGTGGTCGGGTAGTGGAAGCCGAGGAACAGCATCACCACGGCGGTGACAATCAGACCCACAATCAGCGTGATTTTGATCATGGAGAACCAGAATTCCGCCTCGCCGAACACTCTCACGGCTATGAGGTTCACACAGGTGAGCGCCACGAGGAAGCACAGTTCGATAAGCCATTTCCATGATTTGAGGTCTATGCCGAACGTACCGAAGAACGTGACGAAATACGTGCTGACGGCTGTGATTTCGGTCATGCCGGTCAGAATGAGCACGATCCAGTACGTCCAGCCGGCGAACTTGCCCCACCCGCGGCCGAGATAGCGCGTGATGAAGTTGATGAAGGTGTGCTGGCTTGGGTCGCTGTACATCATTTCGCCGATGGCTCGCATCAGCAGGAACATGATAAGGCCCACGCCGATGTATACGAAAATGATGCTCGGTCCGGTCAGCGCGATCGACTTGCCGGAGCCTAAGAACAGGCCGGTGCCGATGGTGCCGCCGATGGCGATGAACTGGACGTGGCGGTTTTTCAGGCCGCGTTCCATGTCGTTGTCTTTGTCGAGGCTTTCGATGGATTTGATATGCGCGGTTTCCGTCGCTTCGGACGTGCTTGTACCAGTTTTTCCGGTTTTCGTATTCCCAAAAGTCATAATGTTCACACCCTACCGCGTCAACCGCACAATCTCTGCCGTTGTTCGTACCGCGAAATGCGCTATATGTGGCAGATTCGCATCTTTTCCAAAAAAAACGCTTTGCGACGGGTGGAGTCAGCTTGCCAAGGTTTTCAGCTTGCCACGGAGCGATTCGTTTTCGCGTTCCAGCTCGTCGATGCGCCGAGCCTGTTGTTTGATGATGACAAGCGCCGTCTCGCTGTCAAGGCCGCCGCTCGCGCTGAGAGGTGCAGGCGGCACGGCGATGGCAGCCGCATCGGACGGGACGGGCACGTCAGCGGATATACACCCCCCCCCGACACGTTCGCCCTGTCCAGCGGATGCGGAGCATTTCCAATGTTCGCCTTATCGGAATTGGCGATTCCTGCGATGTCGTCGAGTTTCTCCTTGCGCGTCACCGCATGAACATACAGGTTGACGAGCTCCGTAATGATTTCGCCGTTACTCATGTTACTGCTACCGTTCACGGATTTGAGGACGGCAGCCTTCCAACGCGCCACACTTCGTTCTATACGTTTATACCCAATCAGTTCCGGCGGCAATCCCGCCTCGCGGAAGATTTTGGTCGGCGATTCCCCCGCAAGATACCGTATGACACACACCTGTTTGAAAGCGTTGGAGTACGTGATGCGGTCTTTCGACACGTTAGCCACCGCCGGCAGATCCCGCAACATTTGGAACTCTTCCATGCTGAATGATCCTCCACCGCGCATCGTTTTACCCCCTTTGCTATACCCCGTGATGAAGCAAGTGTATATCCGACTTCTCACAAGCAGCTTTTCAAATATTGCTGACCGTATATCACTTCAACCGGTCGGTCACACATCAATGCGGGCGATTATGGAATACCCACAACCGCCCGCATTGACTTTTATTGTGAGTGAGTCAATTCACAACTCACTCACACCGAACGCATGCGCTCAGTACGTGCGGCGACGACTCTTGACCGCCACAGCCACGCCAGCGCCACCCACCAGCAGCGCCACGACGGTGAACAACACGGTTCCCGCGGCACCGGTCAGCGGCAGCTGAGTGACAGACTTGACGTTCAGCACGGTAGCGGTGGCATTCGCAGTGGTGTTATCGACCGGTTGGACCTGACGAAGGGCATCCGGCTCGAAGGTGACGAGACCTTCATCTGTGATCTCCACATTGAAAGTGACCCTGAAGTTCTGGGCGTAGCCGGTCGGAGCCTGAGTCTCCACAACCGTGTAGGTTCCCGCCGCAAGACCCGCGACCTTCACCAAACCATCATTCTCAGTAGTGAACGTCTTGGCATCATTCTGATCGGAAACAAACGACCACGCACCGTCCTCAGCCTGCTTAAGGAACTTGCCCTCCGCATTCTTGACAACGAACTTGGCGCCGGCTAGAGGCTTGGCCTCATTCCCTTCCTTGCCAATCTTCGTGAACTGGAAACCGTAGGTCTTAAGGACAGTCTTGCCTTCACCGCTGGTACCATCCTTGGTGGTGATTGTGGCCTTGTTGTCCACACTGCCGCTCAAGCCATCCAACGCATCCTTGGTGACGGTGCCCTGGTACGACACGACGATCGTCCTACCGGCCAGCGTTGTGGCATCGGCAAAATAGATGGTCGTGGTGGTGCCGGATTGAGCATTGCCTTCCTGCGTTATCGTGTACAGATCGGGATCCACAGTAGTATGATCTCCGAACTGGACCGTGAAGGCACTCTTTGCCGCAATCTGCAAACCTTTGGACGCGGTATCGGTAATGGTAAAGGGGTACGCATCCCAGCCAGCCGCAGCATGAGGAACGTCCGCGGCCACAGTGAAGTCCACGGTGTCGCCCACCTTTACGCTCTTACCGTTCACATCCACGTCATTCATCCGGGCGAACTTGAGCGGCTCGTCGGTCGGATTCGCGTTCTTCGCGTTGAACTGGCCTTCAGTCGTGATGTTGCCCTGACCGGTCGTCGTATCGGCCGCAATCCTCAGATTGGACAGTCCATTGACGGTGGTGGCCACCACAGCCGGAGTCCCCGACGTCACAGTCGTTTCGCCAGCCTTGGTGAACGTATCCTTCACCAGATACCAGCCTTCTCCGTTCACATTGACCGCCTGGCTCGTATTTGCCTGCTCCGTAGTTACGGTCAGGCCAGTACCATCAGGTCCTGCCGGCGGAGTAATTCCAGCCAAGGTCTTGGCGAAGACACGGAGCTGATCCGCAGTGAACGTCGCCACATAGGCGGCTGGATTATCCTTGTACTCTGTCGGGATGCCGTTGTGGCTTCCATCAGCCACATCAGCAGCGGTGGTCACAGCTCCCTTCCATGCGTCAACCGTTTTCACTTCGACCGAGCCATCGCCAGGATTCTCAAACATGGCAAACTTGTATGGCGTGTACGTATGGCCTTCCTGTGCGTGGTTAACTTGCAGCAATGGAGCATCATCAGCCTGTGCGGCGGCGACGCCGATGGCCATGCCGCTCAGCAACGTTGCCGCGGCGGCCAGCCCTGCGAAAAGCTTCCTCATCTTCATGAGAATCTCCTCTTCCTTGATTGTTGGTTACTGTTTTCTGCAATCGCGGGAGGCGGGAACCCAACGCGCCCCCGCGATCCGCAAATCCTGTGTTGTTCAGCTGAGCCGCTTCTTACGTCTCCACTGGTCGGCCGCAGCGACGGCGAGCAATGCCAGCACGCCGACTCCGCCGGCCGCAATCTGCCACCATCGTTCCGCACCCATGCGGCCCGTCAATGGCAGCGACGATGCCGAAATGTATTGGTTGGTGAACAGCATTGGCCGGGTACTGTCCCAATTCGAACCAGCGGCACCATAATCGGTTTTCAGCTGGGTCACGGATTCGACAACGGCCCTCCATTCACCGGACGTTCCGTCTTTCATCACGGACACGACCACCCGGTATTCCGCCTGCGAGTAATACATTGCGGAAGCATTACCAGCGTTCTCCGTCACAAGATATGTGTACTCGGCTTCACCTGCGTCATACGTGATGTCGCCGAAGTAAGCAACGTGATCGTCAGACGAATCGCGTTTCACCGTCACCGTGCACGCCGACTGGTTCTTGCAGGAAGCTGGCATCGGCGCGTCTGGATTGGAATCGTCTGCCTTCAGCTTGAAGGTGAACTCGTCGGAATCCTTCCAATCGCGGCCGACCAGCTCCTTCTGCACGCCAATCGCATGCGTCAGCATGGTCTGCTTCAACGTGTTGGTGATGACTACTGTGGCGTTCTGCGATGCCATGGATTCCGGCACCGTCACCACATTGCCGTCAGCGAGAGCACCATTGCCGACTTTGTGCTGGTAGGAGGCCTTCCACAAGTGGCTGTCCGGTTCGACTTCCGTCACCGTGTACGTCTTTTGGGCGCCTGCCGGAATAATCACGTCGGTGGACCATTTGCCGCTATCGTCACGCTTCAGCGTGACCGTCTTATAGGTATCGTTGCCCTGTTTGATATCCACCGTGATGCTTTCCGGCTTGTCACCGTCTCCACTCCACTGCTTTTCGATATGCAGCGTCGAGGAAACCACCTGGATCACCGGATGCGGATACGGATTGCCGCCGCATGCATGATCCACGCCATCGGCCGAGTACGCCAGGCACGCGGAATCGTTCGTATGGAAACCCGGCTGGTTCGAGGACGTGGCGTTTCCCGGCAGATCGGTGTTCGCGTTACCCTTTACGCCGTCATATCCATCCTTACCGGCGTTCAGGTTGGCGGCATACTCGTCATACGCTTTCTGCGTGGGTTTCACGTTGTATTCCAGCGTGTATGTCACGTTGTTGACCAGAGGCTTCAGGAATGCGACCGTGAATTTCTTCGTGCTCGCGTCATACGTCAAGGTGTAATCGACATTCTTAGTCAAGGAGACCACCTTGCCGGAAGCATCCTTGGCAACGACCTTGTAGTTGCTATCCGCAAGCTCGACATAGCCGGAGAGCGTGTCCTCCATGGTCACCTTGGTGTATGCGGACGTGGTAGTCTCACTTTTTTCAATCTCGTCGAAGATGGTATTCAGCTCCGAAGCGTTCGTCGCGCTTTTATAATAGCCGGCTTCGATATTCCCTTCACCGCGCTGGTTGTATTTCGTTGCCTTTGGGAAATTGCTGGACACCGCATGCATGAACTGGTTCTCGTTGCTGGAGAGCGAGGACGGGTTGGCACTGGCGAAGATGCCGATGGAATACACGGCGGCACCGCCATCCTTCAACTTCTTGGCAGCGGTAACGGCATTGTTTGCCACTTCTTTTTCAAACCCATTAGACGATGTAGGCGAGCCATCCGTGAAGAAGATAACGACCTTCTTCGCATCGGTTCGAGCACTAGCACTGCCCATCATCTTGGCCGCAAGATTGAATCCATTGTCGGCTCGGGTGGCGCCAGCGGCTTTGAGTTTGCTGACTTTGTTCTTCAGACCGTTCATATCCGCAGTCAGATCGCTAACGATTTGGGAGTAGTTGTAGGTGTACCCACCACTTCGGTACGTGTCATCCCCGATTTTGTCCTTTTCGTTGCCGGCGAACTTCACCAGTCCAACGTGAACCAGTTCGGAACCGGCCTCCGTATTAGTGTTCGCAGCTTTATTAAGAAATGCTTTAACCGCTTCTTTCAGTGCCTCTAACCGCTTGGTCCGATCCGTCTTACTCATCGGATCGTCCATCGAACCGGACACATCCAGCACCAGCGTGAAGTCGATCGGCTGGGTGGTGGTGACCGTGGTGCTGTTGACGGCGCCCTTCACATCCACGTTCACGGTGTAACTGCCATCATCGTTCTTCTTGATGCGCTTATGCTTCTCCGGAGCGCCCAACGGCTTGTTCACATGAATCGTCGCCTGCGCCTGCGGCGAGGTGATGGTCTTGTTATCCACATCCGTCGCCGTGGCGGTGGCGGTGTTCGTGAAGGTGCCATTCTCACCCACCAAGCTCTCGGTGATGGTCAACGTCCCGGAACACTGAGTCTGGGCGTCCGGCGCGAGGGTCCGCGCGTCGCAGGCGACGTTCGTGATGTTCGGATCGTTCACCGTGATGTTGTTCAGCCGGGTGTTGCCACTATTGCGCACGACGAACTTGTACGGGACGTTATCCCCCACTTGGAACACATGCGTGTCCGCATTCGGATACTTATCCTTGTCCACGGACTTCACCAAATCGAGCTGGCTCAGCTGCTTCATCGAATACACGCTCAGACCACGAATCAACTGCACCTGATGAGCCGCGCCCGTGGACGCGCTGAAACCGAACTTCACCGAATCCGGCAGACGCTCGATGTCATATTCGAGTACGGTTGCACCGTTAATCTTGACGGTCAGCTTTTGGGTTGTGGCGGTCGCATTCACCAGCGGAGCGATGGTGATATCAACGCGTTTGCCTTTAGTATCGTTCGCCGCATTGGTTGCAGCCTTCGTACCCAGACCACTAGCCACCTGCTTCGACGTGACGATGCAATAGCCCTTGGTCCATTTCCTATCACTGTCCATAGAACCCTTGCCGCGTACCGTGATTGAATTGGATCCAGTCGAATTCTTCCACTGACCGCAATCATCGCCACCGGTAACACGATTCGTCGTGCCGAACGCATGCTGGGTACTGAAATTGCCAAAACGGTCCAAGCCAATGCCCAGAACGCCTTGGGCCACGCCTTCCTCACGGGCTTTTCTGCCAGTGCCATCCTCATCATTCGTCGCATAGCCCAGTCCAGCACCAGCAGCACCGGTTTGCTGCAACGTGGCAGCGCCATCCACAAGGAAGAAGCCGATGCCGTCACCCGGTGTAGGGAGACCGCTGCCAGTTCTTTGGCTGTAATACATATAATAGTCAAACGACACATGCAGACCGTTTTTGCTGATGATAGGCTGGTTGTACAGCACCGAACCTTTCGCGCTTTCGTTGTTATCGGTCAATTGCAGGTAGCCGTTGCCTTTATGCCCTTGGATAGCAGTACTGTCTTTTGTGCTTGTGCAGCCCCGGTCTTCGCGGTCAAGCATGCGCCGTCTTTTGTCGACCAACTGTCGGGATCAGCGAAATTGCTGTTCTTGAAAGTCTCCTCCAAGAGCTGGGAGCCTGTCTCACTCTCCGCGGCCGGTTGTATTTGATTCGCTAGAGCGGTCAGCTGAGCCGCCAACACAATCGGCTGATCGTCGGGCTGCGTGATTGACTGAATGGAATCGGCATCGTCTTGTTCGGAAGCAACGTCGTTTGACTTGGCGGCATCACCTTGCTCTGAGGCAACGCCATTCGGTTCAGTCTGCTGTTTCGTCTGCTCCTCGTCCGGTCGCTCAGCTTGGTCTTCGTCCTGCTGTTTTGTTTTGCGACTCGGATGCGGTTTCAGCCGGCTCGACTTCCTGCTGCCCAGCCTGCGGTTCGATGACGGCACTAGTATCGACGGCAGTCGCATCTTCTTCCGCGGACGCCACCGATACGCCCACACCACCCATGCCAACCAGCATGGCGATTGAGATGATTGTCGCAAGTATGCGTCGAGTGAAGGCGTCTCCCGTCTTCACTCGACGCTGTGCATATGCACGCCTCATGAGTCCGTCCCCCTATTGATCTATCCAACAAGGCGGACCACCTTTGGGTAGATACTGCCTAGGCACTGCCTGGTGCCGTATTTCGCTTCGTCCTTTGACGATAAAAAGAAAAATATCGCAATGCATACACCCGTCACGGGGTAATTACGAGGGTACGTCACTCTTAAGAACGCATGTATTTCAATGACCTTAATCCATTACCCCCCCCCCGTCAATTTGGAGGAGAGGAGGGAAAGCAAACGTTGTCAATCTTCTTTTCGGCGTGTCTCAAAACGTAAAAAATCTCGTCATATAAGTAAACAGCGGGAAAAGTAACTACTATCCTCGCTTAGGCCACCATACAGCATGCCTACGGACACGCCACGGATTATGGCACAGCCAGACCACCAATGCCCCCGACAGCAATATGCCGCCCCCAATGCACGCACCGATCGCACGCGCATCCTTCGCGGCATCGGCCTCCGCCGGAATCTCCCCGGGAATGGCGGAACGCAGCGCGGAAACCAGCAGACGGTGCGTATTCACGCCGTACGGGGTGCACGTCATCAACGTCACGCGGTCCTCGCCGGGCACAATCTTCAACTTCGACGTGTCATCCGGATTGATTTCGGTGATGCGATCCACCTTGTAGCCGAGCGTACGGCCCATTACGTCGAGGTAAAAATAGTCGCCGACGCGCATCTCATCCAATCGGGTGAACATTGCGGCCTCAACCAATCCGCGATGGCCGGTAATCACCGAATGCGTGTTCTTGCCGCCCACCGGCAGGCTACTGCCGTACAGGTGACCCGCGCCGGACGCAAGCGTCAGCTCGGACGTGCCGTGGTAAACCGGCAGGTTCACGGAAATCTTCGGAATACGGATGGCCCCCATCACGCCATCGCCGGAGTCGAGCAGGCTTTGATATTCCGTGTCTTTGGCGCTGGCGGAGTCGCCGGAGTTGTCTGAGCCGTCGGCGCTGGCGTTGTTGGCTGCATTCTGCGGATCGTCATACAGCTCGGCGAGCGGATCCTTCGCCTCGCCAATCACCGGCTGCCCCGACTTGGCAAGTCGCTTGTTGTCCTCCCTGGCCGCGGCGAACGCCTCATCGGCCTGCGGGTATGGCCAGCCCGCCACGCGCTTTTCGGAACGCGCCGACGTGCTCGCCAGCTCGCGCGCCGAACGGTATTGCAACACTCTCGGAAACATGCCAATGCCGAGCGCGGTAAGAATCAGCACCGCCGCAAGCACGCGCATGGCAATGGACTTGTTGCGATCCGCGCGACGCTCGCGCATCGCTTCGGACGCGTCGGTCGCCTCCGCGAAAGTCGGGAGGGTGTAGGTGCAGGTGTTGCGCGTGGTGTCGTGCGAACCGCGCGAGCCGTCGTTGCCATCGTGCGAATCGCCATAAAAATCGTCGGCGCGTAAGTCCTTAATTTGCTGCGGACCGTCGCTTCTCGACCCGCCGCGCGCGCTCCCATGCGGAAAAACTGCCATCAGTCTTGCCCCCTTGAACTGCCAGCCATAGGGAACATTATATTGCACTCCGCCCGCGTGCCTTCTTCCCTGACGATTCCGATAATGTCGGTCGAAATTGGACGGTCTCCGGCCACAGCTCTGAGCGAACCACGTTTTACGCAAATCGTGGGTTAGGTTTTATGCAAATCGTGGGTTAGCCCCAGCAAAACCCTTGCAGGAGGCCGAAATTGGCATTTTTGCCAAGAGCATCTCTAACCGAGTCTATCCATGGTCAAACTGATGGGTCTATCTGGCTTATAGATGGCGGATTTGGGGCTTTGCGGAAAGGTATTTCGCTTATAGATGGCGGGTGCTAGACGAGAATAGGCGGTTCGGGGGTATGATTTATACCCCCGAACTGGCAAATGGGGCGAACCACCCGCCATCTATAAGCTAGATAGCATTTGGCGGGCGGGTGGTGCGCGCGCGGCGGACGAGAACCGGGGGTTGGCCGCCTCGCAAACGCGACCGACCCCCTTAATGTCGTGAAACGTGCTATATGCGGCAGATTCGCCCTTCACAAGAAAACGATTTGCGTTATGTGTGGCAGGTTCCTTGAGCAAATCCAGACCTAGGGGGTAGGAATCATGCCCCCTAGGTCGGTTTCCCCGAAGAAACCTGCCACAGATAGCGGAAATCACATTCTTCAACCTCCGGTCACAATGGCTCACTAGGCTCGACGGTATGACGCAAGAGCTTGTTTCCCTGACCATCATCATGGCGGTGGCGGCCGTCAGCCCAATCGTGGCGCAGCTGATTCCGGGAAGGTTCATTCCGCAAACCGTGCTGCTGCTCGCCGCCGGAACCGCACTCGGCCCGTACGGACTGGGCATAATCGAAGTAAACGACGCCGTGAAACTCTTGAACGAGCTCGGCATGGCGTTCCTGTTCCTGCTCGCCGGCTACGAAATCGACCCGAAACGACTCGCCGGACATCAAGGCAAAGTCGGACTGCTTACATGGGGAATCACGCTAGGCCTCGCCTGGCTGGTTGTGACATTCCTTCCGTTCTTCACCAAGCAAGGCATCAACGGCGTAGCCACGGTAATCGCACTCACCACCACCGCGCTCGGCACGCTCATGCCGATTCTCAAGGAACGCAACCTCGAAGGCACCCCCATCGGCGACGCCATCATCTCGTACGGAACGTGGGGCGAACTTGGCCCAATCCTTGCCATGGCCATCCTGCTATCCACCCGAACCGGCTGGCAGACCATGCTCGTGCTCGGCGCATTCCTTGCCATCTGCCTATTGTGCGCAATGCTACCCACGAAAGCACTGAAAACCGGCCATCGCCTGTACCGTTTCCTTACGGAAAATGCGAACACGTCATCGCAAACGCTCATGCGACTGACCACATTCCTGCTCATCTTCCTTGTCACCATTTCCGCGCTGTTCGAACTTGACGCGGTGCTCGGCGCGTTCGCCGCGGGTTTCATCCTGCGCTACATCATTCCCGACGGCAGCAAGTCGCTGGAAATGAAACTGGAAGGTGTCGGCTATGGCTTCCTTATTCCTGTGTTTTTTGTGGTGTCAGGCGCCGCGATCAACGTGCGCGCCGTGGCAGGCCGGCCCGCGCTGCTCGTCGCGTTCATCGTCATGCTCATGCTGATTCGCGCGGTGCCCGTATATGTTGCGTTGTCGCTCGACAAACGCAAGAATCCGCTGTCATCGCATCATCGCGTCACCGTAGCCCTGTATTGCACGACCGCGCTGCCGATCATCGTCGCCGTCACGTCGCTAGCGGTGAAGGTCGGCACCATGCAAAGCGACACCGCGTCGACACTGGTCGCAGCCGGCGCGATTACAGTGTTCCTGATGCCGCTGCTTGGTTCGATCACATATCAGGTGGCCGACGTGCATCCGGTCACCGCGGTTCGGGAGATTGCGCACACGCCATCCGATTGGCGGACGATCGTACGCGAACATGCGCAGGTACGTGCGCTGCTGCACCATCAGGACCGGCTCAAGCGTATGGCGGAAACGTTGGAATCGCTGGAAAAGCAGGAGGGGCTGAACAGTTTGGACAGCCGTCGCGCCGAACTTGTGGAACGTGCGCGCCTCGAAATCGACCGCCAACTCAAGGAACTCGGCCTGGACCCGCAGCTCACCACCCAACTCCCCCACAACTACCGCTACCCGAAGAACTGAGGGGCTTCGGAGGGGCGCTACTCCACGGACTTGAGGGAGCTGATGGGGTCGATGCGGTCGAGGACGGGGTTGACGAACAGCTGCACGAGCAGCGCGAAGGCCATGGTCGCCACGGCCGCGATCACGTAGCTCAGCGGCTTGACCTCCACCTCGAAATACAACGAGGGCATGTTGAGTGCCATCGTCAGCATGCCGCCGACGAGCCGGCCGAGCGGCAGGCCCAGTATCACACCCATGACGGTGAGGATCATCATCTCGCGGTTCACGTAATGGTGCACTTCGCGGTCGAAGAAGCCAAGCACCTTGAGCGTGGCCATCTCGCGCACGCGTTCCGACACATTCGTATTGGCGAGCGTGAACAGCACCACAAGCGCCAAACCTCCGGCGAGCGCCACAATCAGCGCCACCACCGCGCCCATGAGGTCGAATTTGAAGCTGTCGGCCATGTGCGCGCAGCTTACGGCCTTCATCACCGAACTGTCCTCTTCGAGCGATTCCGCATAGTCGGTTTGCGAAGTGTCGGAGCCGGAAAGCTTGGCGAGCATGGCGTTCCACGTCAGAGCCTCGGAATCCTCGGAACTCTTGGAATTCTTGGCGTTCTTCGCGTCTTTCGAGTCGAAAAGCTTGGCGTAGTAGGTTTCGCTTACATACACATCCGAGCCGATGAGATTGCGATTCACCGCGCTCACCTTCGCCGCCGACTGCACGCCGTCACCGTTGGTCAGTCGCACCTTGGAACCGGCCTTGACGCCCAGCGCGCTTGCCGCCGACTGCGCGACGATCACGCCATCGTCATCGAGTTTCAGCGAACCGGTTTTGCCGACGCCGGACGTGCCCAGTATGCCGGACGAGACCGGCTGCAACGTGACCATTTCGCCCAAATCGGACAGATGCTTTTCCGGCACCGCGACCAGCTGGATGCTTTCGCTGCCGCTGCTGCCGGCCTTGCCGCTGTCACCGTCGCCACTGCCCGCAACCGTCAAATCGCCCGACTCTATGCGCACGTCAAGCGATGACGTGACGCGCCCGTCTGACGCGACTTTCGTGCGCATCGCCGACGCGTCCGAATCGTCGGAAACCACCATCAGGTCGTACTGGTAGATGTCGCGGTATTGCTTGATGCCGAGGTCGGCGACGGTGTCGTTGATGGCCAGGCCGCAGACGATCAGCGCGGTGCAGCCGGCGACGCCGCCGACCGTCATGATGAGGCGCGACTTGAAGCGGAAAATGTTGCGCGCGGTCACTTTGCCGAGGAAGCCGATGCGATTCCAGACCGGCCGAATCCGTTCCAACAGAATGCGCGAGCCGGCGCGCGGCGCTTTCGGACGCAGCAGCGAGGCGGGCGTCTGCCTCATTTCCTGCACACACGCGTAGATGGTGGCGGCGAGCACGCCGACCACGAACAGCGCGATGCCGAGCGAGCCGTACAGCCAGTCGTATTCCAGCCGCAGACCGGGCATCACATACATGCCTTGCAATACGACCAGCAGGAACGCAGGAATGCCAAGGAAGCCGGCGATCAGGCCGAGGCCGCCGCCGATGAGGCAGGGGAGCAACGCGAACAGCACGGAGCGCCCAAGGAAAA
>OAVX01000725.1_pt1 | contig 14437 bp, 13 predicted proteins | sample 1476471 | NCBI WGS metagenome assembly OAVX01 (sample SAMEA2580114, study PRJEB22360) | human gut metagenome | biome: human gut; feature: human-associated habitat; material: faeces | place: Denmark | collected 2008/2010
TTTTCACAATTTTTTCCAGATGACTCGCTTAGTTAAAGCCTTTTATTCTAAAGGATCATACCTCATGGGGGATTAGGGGGAGAAAGTTGATAATTCAACTCTCAAAATCCTAAATCAGTCCGCTTGCTTGCGCTTCACTTCCTGATTTTGACGGATTTTTTCGAATGAATTTTCGTTTGTATGAGGCGTGCTGGGATAGGTTATGACGTTGTTATTTTGCTAGATTGGGTGTAGAGAGTTCGTGTGTAGGTAAACAGGGACAGGGTTTTTGTTTCTGGATTTACGTTGTTTCATACCAGAATAAAAGGTTTAACACGCTTCGTCTGGCTTCCAAAAATTGGAAAACAACAAATCTCGAAATCCTAAAATTTGAAGCTCGTGCTCCGCACTCAAGCGGTCAAATTTTGGCCGGATTTCTTCGATTGAGTTTTCACAATTTTTTCCAGATGACTCGCTTAGTTAAAGCCTTTTATTCTAAAGGAATTTACGGATTTACTTAAGGTTTTTGCAGTAAATGTTGTGAAAATCGTGGGTATGAATTTGAAAATTACGATGGGTTTACATATCTTTAAACGAGAAAAAAAGCAGATTACTACAATTGCTGTAGAATATCATCTGGAGAAAATAAGTATAAATCCAAGCTAGATATTCGGGCAATTGTGGTTTTCTGCTTTGTATATTTTGAAGAGGTTTTTATTCTCACAAAAAAAGAAGCTGATAAAACAGCTTCTTTGATTATTTTTATTAAAATGTATTTAATACATTTTCCAATGATTCTAGTTTGATTTGTGGGTCCCATGTTGCGCCACTATCTTTTAGTTCTTGGATGTATTGTTGTTTGTTGGATTTGTAGTAGTCGATTGTGTCTTTTAATCCTTTTACTGATTGTTTGAAGTTTTCTTTGTCTTTTACTTCGGCTACTTTTTTCATTAGGTATTCTTGAGATTTTTCTGGTTTTGTTTCAAGTGATGTACATCTGTTGACCATTTCTGTGAATAGTCTATCCATTTTAAGTGATGCGCCTGCTGTTCCGTTTTCGTATTTTTCCAATCTTTCTACGAATTCGTCAAGGGTTGCTTTTTCGTCGTCTGTAAGTTCTTGGTCGTCTTTTTTGTCATCTTTTTTGTCGGCGTCATCTTTTTTATCTTCTTTTTTGTCTGTGTTTTCTTTTTCTTGTGTTTCAGCAGCCTTATCTTTGTTGTTTTCTTCAGCTGTTGATGTTTCTGGTTTATTTAATGATTGTTCGCTGCTGCAGCTTGATAATGATACTGAAGCTATTAGTGCTAGTAATAATGCGAATTTTTTAATGTTTTTCATAATATCCTCCTCCGATTCCTTATATATATTATACCACTATTTCAATTTTCCAATCAGGACAATGTCTACAATATAGCTACAATTATACGACTATTCCTATTATTATTGTGATGAGAATAAGCAGTATGATGTGAAGGGAGATGTCGAGATAGATTGCGGCTAATAATTCTATGAGGTAGGTTGAGATTTTGGAGTTGAAATTAGATTGTGTTGGTATTACTGTCCAATTGACTTTCATTTTGTTGCAGATGAGTTTGGTTCTGAATGCGTGAAAGTTGTTGGTGATGACGCAAATTTTTTTATCCTCAAAATCTGTATCTTGTTGTTTGATTAGTTTTTTTACGTATTCGATGTTTTGCATGGTATTCATGGCAAGTTTTTCCAATAAGATGTCTGTGTCTTGGATGTGGTTTTCTATTGCGAAGTTTTTCATGGCTACGGATTCTTCGATGTCTCCGTTGGATTTGCCGCCGGAAAATATCATAATGCTTTTATTGGTTCTGTAGTAGGCAAATGATGTAAGCATTCTTTGTTTGATGAGATCAGACAGTTCGATTCCTTTCATGGATCCTCCAAGGACTACGATGTAGTCAAAATCTGTGGAGATTTTTTGGTATTTGATTATGAGGTTTCCGAGTAGGTGTGACAGTACAATCAAGCTCAGATACAAATTCATTCCTATTATGTATTTGTAAAGGTCAAATATTTTGAACAGGTTTATTGCTATCATTGCGATGTATAGTAAACTTGCCGATAAGTGAAGTGCGATGTTGGCTTTGACTTTTGCTTTTTGGTAGAGTCTGTATGATATTATCGCAAGGATAAATAAATTTGTGATTACGTTGATCGCTATGATTATGTTCAAGATTACATTAGAATGTGGCGCAAATATTAGTCCGATGACACTAATTGCGAACAAAACGATGCTTGTTGCTGTGAACATACTTATGAAGTTGTCTGTGGCTGCGATTATTAGAAGTATCGCAGATATGAGTAGTAGTGTGTACATGTGTATTCCTTTCACGAAAAATTATATCACACATTGAGGGTTTGTTTGATGATATAATCATATTAAGAAGGGGGTTTTTATGAGAGGTTTAGTGTTGGAAGGCGGCGGAGCGAGGGGCTGCTATCAGATTGGCGCTTACAAGGCGTTGGTGGAAATGGGAATTGACTTTGATTATGTCGTAGGAACTTCGATTGGAGCTATCAATGCGGCTATGATTTGTCAGGGAGATTGGGAGATTGCGTACCAATTATGGGAGAATTTGACTTACGATGATGTGATTAGCGTAAAGGACAATGATGTAAATTCTATAATGAAGGAGAGGCTTTGCTTAGAAAATGCAAGGGATAAGCTGAACTTGGCGAAGGATTTTTTTGATAACAAGGGTTTCGGGGTGGAGCCTTTGAATGAGTTGTTGAGCGAATATATTGATGAGAAGAGAGTTCGTGAATCTAAGATGAAGTTCGGGCTTAATACTGTTGATGTGGAACAAAGAAGGGTTTTGAATTTGTTTATTGACGATATTCCACAAGGTCATTTGCGTGATTATTTGCGTGCGAGTTCTAATTTGTTGGTGTTTAAGCAAGAGAAAATCGACGGGAAGAAGTTGATTGACGGTGGATATATGGAGAATAATCCGTACAAGATGATTGATGATGTGTGTGATGAGATTGTGCTTGTGTCGTTGAAGCCGTATTTGTTGACGAATAAATTGAAGAGAAATCCTAAATACACGATTATTAAAACGTGGGACAGAGATTTTCCGAAAGTTTTGGAGTTTGAAAAGGAAAAGATGCGATACGGGCTGAAGCTTGGATATGATGATACGATGAAGGTGTATGCGGATTTGAAAAAAGAAAATTTGTAGAATTATTGGAAAATATGTTGAAATTTTGAAAATTATGTAGAAAAAAATTTTCGTTAGTTGTATAATATTTAATATAGAGAATTTTTGAAAGAAGGAGGTCTGAATAATGAGCATTAAAATTAATAATGAAGTAGTTGAAATGATGCTATATTTCTGGCAATCAGCGTCAGAAGGTCAAAAGGTTGCTGAATCTTTTATTATTGATGTGGCTAATAGAGACGAAATGAAATTAATATACAATGACAAATTTGATGAGGAAGCTGTTAGAAGAGTTTTATCATCTATTACAAACAAAGAGCTTTTGAATGGTGGAAGTCCTGAAGAAAAAAGATTCTGGAACAACAACATGTGGATGATGGAAGATATGGGTGTGGTTGAAGCCATGGTTGACCCTATCAAACATTTGAATCTTGATGATGTTGAAACAGACAAGAAGGAATTGATTTTCGTTCCAGGTCATATTGAAGAACACTATGATTTGGGAGACAAATTAGTTGTGAACTTCTTCAAGGTATCTGTGGATATTTTTGGTGGCACAGGTGCTGTTACTATGGACGGAGAAGATTTCAGAGAACACATCATTAAATTATTGCAAAAATAGAATTTGCTATTTGGGGCTCTTTATGAGCCCTATTTTTTATTGCAAAAGTAAAGGAGTAAGTATGTTAAAAAGGTATAAATGGTTTATTGATTACTACAAGAAAAGCTACATAATCGCAATTATCGCACTTATTTTTGATTATGCTTTCAAGTTGATTTTGCCGTACATGATTGGTAATGTGGCGGACAATATTTTCAACAAGAATGTGACAGCTGAAAATTTGAAGATTAATTTGGGAATTTGCTTGGTTGCAAGTGTGTTGTGTTATGTGGTTAGCGTTGTGTGGAATTTGAATGTGTTCAGGGGCGATGACACGATTAGGTATTTGGTGACGACTAGGTTGTACAACAAATATTTGAAGCAATCGCCGGAGTTTTTTGAGAAGAATTCCACGGGGTCTTTGATGGGGAAGGCTACAAATGATCCGTACGCTTTGGGAGATTTTGCGGGATATGGTCTGATGAGTTTATTCGATTCGACTTTTTATCCTATTTTGATAGTTATCGTGATGATTGTGACGACAGATTTCAGGTTGACTTTGCTGAGCGTGATTCCACTTCCGATTTTGGTTGTGGTGAGTAATAAAATCGGCAACAAATTGAATACGACTTTTGATGAGTCACAAAAATCGTTTGATAAGATGAACGATCAGACTTTGGAAACTGTAAGTGGTGTGCGTGTGGTTCGTGCAAATAATTTGAAGGATTTTCAAAGAAAGAAGTTCCAAGACAGGGCGGATGATTTGTACGAAAAAAATATGGCGACTGCAAAGTTAATCGCATGGTATGGCCCAATCCAAAAGCCGATAGAGGTTATGACTTATGTGTTGGCGATTTCTTATGGAACTTATTTGATACGAACTGGAAGCATTACTGTGGGAAGACTGATGAGTTTTATGTTTTATTTGAATTTGTTGATTTGGCCGATGATTGGCATGGGCGATTTCATCAGCGTGAAGAAGCAAGCCGATGCGAGTATGGACAGGATTCAAGAGGTGTGGGATTACAAGGAAGACATTGTGAATAAACATGATGCTGTTGATTTGAAGGAAAATCCTACGATTGAGTTTAGGAATTTGTCGTTCAAGTATCCGAGTTCGAAGGAGAATGTTCTCAGTGATATCAATTTCTTAATTACACCTGGAAAGACTTTGGGTGTTTTGGGAAAAACTGGAAGCGGCAAGACTACTTTGTTGAAGCAATTTCTTAGATTTTACGATGTAGAAGATGGAGAAATACTTCTGAATGACAAAAACTTGACCGACTATACTATCGAATCAGTCAGAGAAAGAATGGGTTATGTTCCACAAAACCATATGATTTTTTCGAAGACTATTGGCGAAAATATCAAGCTTACAAACAAGGATGCAACGGATGAAGAATTGATGGAAGCTATACGAATGAGCGATTTTGAGAAGGATTTGGATAAGCTTGTGAATGGAACGGATACGTTGTGTGGAGAAAAGGGTATTAGTTTGTCGGGAGGTCAAAAACAAAGGATTGCGTTGTCGAGGGCTTTGATAAAGAATCCGGATATTTTGATTATGGACGACTGTATGAGTGCTGTGGATGGAACGACGGAGAAAAATATCCTGGATAATTTCAGAAAAATTCGATCTGGCAAGACGAATATCATCGCGACTCACAGGATTAGCCAGGTGAAGGATGCAGATGAGATTATCGTTCTTGAAAACGGCAGAATAGTTGAAAGAGGTAATCACGACTCTTTGATGAAACAAGATGGTTGGTACAAGGAACAATATTTGAGACAGACAGTGGAGAGTGCTTATGAGAAAGAGTGTGACGAATAGAATAATAAAATACTCCCTAAACGAGAAGAAAAACTTGGCGATAGGGATGGTGTTTACGGTGTTGATGACTGTGTTCGAGATTATCGGGCCGATTATATTGGCGTATATCATCAACAATTTACTTACAGGAGAAAAACTTGTATACAATATTAGAAAATTAGCGTTGGTGTTGTGCTTGTATGCGGCGGTTTTCTTCGTAGATTCACTGTGGAAGTACAATTCTACGGTGTACTTGGAGAAAACTGCGAACAAAATCGCACGTAGAATGCAGATGGATGTGTACGATCACATTCAAAAAATGCCGATATCTTTTTACGATAATTTGCCAGCTGGAAAAGTTGTCAGCAGGATTACAAACGACACGAAAACTGTGAAGAGTTTCTATCAAATGGTGTTGGCACAGCTTATGGTAAGCGTAATTGTGAGTATTTTCATGATTGCGATGGTGCTTATAACTGACACGAAAATCGGGATTATTGTGTGCCTATTTTTCCCAATTATGTTTTATATTTTTAAGAAATTTTTGCAAAAATCACGTTTTGCATTTACAAATATGAGAAAATACATTAGCGAAGAGAATGCGAAAATCAACGAGACTATCAATAATATCGAGATAATCAAGGCGTATAATTTGGAAGATGATTTCAGCAAGGATTATGAAACTTCTGCGAAAAACGTGTACGATTATGGGTACATGGTGACCAGGGCTTACGGTACGATGAGCTACAATGTGTCGCAGCTTCTCAGAAATTTTGCAACGATTATGATACTTGGAATTTACGCGTACAATGTTTTGACTGGAAATACTGATGTAAAGTTGGGGAGCATGTATTTGACGATGGAATACACTTCGAGAACTTTCTTGTACATCAGTAACTGCGTGGAAAGAATGGGTTCGTTGGAGCAATCGTTCAGTGCAGCAGAGCATGTGTTTGAATTGCTGGACACTGAGGTCGAGGAATTTCCAGAACGAGAAATCGGCGATATCAAGGGCGATGTGAAGTTTGAAAATGTGGATTTTTCGTATATTGAAAACGAACCAGTGCTTAAAGATTTGTCGCTTGATATAAAAAGCGGAGAAAGTGTTGCATTCGTAGGGTTTACTGGAAGTGGCAAGACTACGATAATTAATTTGCTATTAGGTTTTTACAAGCCACAAAAAGGTACGATTACAATTGACGGCAAGAACTTCAACGATTACAGCGTGGATTCTATAAGAGAGAATATTTCCTTGGTGCCACAAGATCCAGTGCTTTTTATGGGAGATGTGAAGAGCAACATAAGGCTCGACAAGGATTTTACAGATGAGGAGGTCGAGAATGCGTTGAGAGATATCGGTGCTGACAGGTTGATAGATTTCAGAAATGGGCTTGATGAAGAAGTCAAGGACAATGGGGCGAGTTTCTCTGCTGGTGAAAAGCAGCTTATTGCATTTGCGAGAAGTTATATCACCAATCCGAAGATTTTGATTTTGGACGAGGCGACGGCAAACATCGACACGCAGACGGAAGCTGTGATTCAGTACGCGATCGACAAATTGAAACAAAACAGGACTACATTTATAATTGCTCACAGATTGTCTACGATTAAAAACGTGGATTGCATTTACGTGTTGGACAAGGGCGTTATTGTAGAAAAAGGAACGCACGAAGAATTGTTGGCGAATGGCAAGATTTACACGAGAATGTATCGTGAACAAAACAAGAAGGGCTAATATGAGTGGTAATAGAAAAGCAGGGATTTTGTGTCCTGTGTTCAGTTTGAGTTCAAAATATGGAATAGGAAGTTTCGGGGAAAGTGCGTATGAGTTTGTGAGGTTTTTGAAGAAATCGAAGCAGACTTATTGGCAGATATTGCCACTTGTTCCGATTAGTTCTGATGGCAACAGCCCATATTTGTCGCCATCAACTTTTGCTGGAAACTACATGTACATCGACATCGACAAGTTGATTGACGATGGTTTGCTGAGTGAGAGTGATGTTCGTGGATACAAATTCGAAGATGATTTTGTGGATTACGATTATGTGGCAAAAGCAAAGGATGAGATTTTACGAAAGGCTTTTGAGAACAACCAGGTTTTGAAGATAATCGACGCAGAAAATTTTAGTGAGCGTGAACTTGTTCGTGGATTTTGCTTATTTCAGGCTTTGAAAAAGCATTTTAATGGCAAATCTTGGTTGGAATTTCCAGATGATATAAAATACCGCAAGAAGAAAAGTGTCGATTATTACGAAAAATTGTTGGCTTCTGAGATTGAGTACAATGTATTCGTACAATGTTTGTTTTACAAGCAGTATTTCGAATTGAAAAATTACGCGAATGATTTGGGGATAAAAATATTTGGAGATTTGCCGGTATATGTGTCGAAGGAAAGCAGCGATATGTGGCAAAATCCCGATATGTTTGTGGTGAACGAGGATTTGTCACCGAAGCTGGTTGCAGGTGTTCCTCCGGACAGGTTTTCTGAAACTGGACAATATTGGGGAAATCCTGTGTATGATTGGCATTATTGTGAGAAAACTGGATTTGAATGGTGGTTGAAAAGGTTGAAGCACAATTTGAAAATGTACGATGTGCTTCGTTTGGATCATTTTAGAGGATTTGAAGCTTTTTGGGCGATTGATGCATCGGAAAACACTGCTGAAAACGGACACTGGATTAAGGCAAAGGGCGAGGAGTTTTTCGAGATTTTGAAAAAAGAGAACTTGATTGACAGGATTGTTGCCGAGGATTTGGGTTTGATTACTGATGATGTTATCAATCTGCGTGATAGATTTTCCTTCAAGGGTATGAAGGTGATGCAGTTTGCGTTTGATTTGAATGAGGAATCGGATTATTTGCCGCACAACGTGGGCGAAACCACAGTGTATTACACTGGAACTCACGACAATCAAACGTTGAGGGGATTTGTAAATAGCAGAGGTTCTGATGAACTTGAATACATTAAAAATTATGTTAATTCAGATGATGTTGAAATGTCTATGATAAAGGTTGCTTACATGACGAGAGCCAGTTTGTGTATGTGTCAGATGCAGGATTTCTTGGGTTTGGATGATGATTACAGGACGAATACGCCGAACACTTTGGGTAATTGGACGTGGAGAATGAAAAAAGAATGGCTTACTGATGAGCTTGAATGTAAAATTTCTTCGATTGTGAAACTCTACAACAGGGATTAGTTGAAGTAAAATGATTATAGGTATATAATTTAATTTGCAGCAAATTATTAGGAGGAGTTATGAAGAAAGTTCTTACGATTGCAGGTTCTGATTGTTCAGGCGGAGCAGGAATTCAAGCGGATATCAAGACTATGTCGGCACACGGGGTGTATGCGATGAGCGTTATTGTTTCGGTGGTCGCAGAGAATACTTTTGAGGTGGTGTCGATTGAGGATTTGCCCGATGAGATTATAAGGGATCAGATTGATTGTATTTATAATGATATGGGAACTGACGCTGTGAAGATTGGAATGTTATCGAACAAGAGGATTATGAGTTGTGTTAGGGACAAATTATTGGAGTACAAACCAGAAAATGTGGTGTTGGATCCTGTGATGTACGCTAAGCACGGCGCTTGTTTGATGCAAGAAGATGCGATTGATTTGTTGATTGAGGATTTGATTCCTTTGTGCACTTGTATAACTCCGAACATTCCAGAGGCAGAGAGAATTAGTGGAATGAAAATCGACGGTGTGGACGATATGAAAAAGGCAGCTGTGATTATTCGTAACATGGGGGCAAAATACGTTCTTGTGAAGGGCGGTCATCATGTGGGAGATGCGATTGATATTTTGTATGATGGCGAGAATTTCCACGAATTTGTGACTGAAAAGATTGACACGAAGAACACTCATGGGACTGGCTGTACGCTTTCAAGTGCGATCGCTAGTAATTTGGCGCTTGGAAAATCGATAGATGACGCTGTGAAATCCAGCAAGGATTACATTACTAATGCTATTAAGCACGATTTGCATATTGGCAAGGGAAATGGGCCGACAAATCATTTCTACAAATTTTTTGAAGGAGAGTTGGAAAATGAATAAGGAATTTAACTTAGGTTTGAACTTGGTCACGAATAAACAAACTCTCAAGGGAAGGGATTTATCAGAGACTATTGAGATTGCGCTGAAAAATGGTGCAGATTCTGTGAGACTTAGAGAAAAAAACATGGATACACGAAGCATTATGCGCGAGGCTTTTAGGATAAAAGAGATTACTCAAAGCATGGGCAAACTTTTGATTGTGAATGACAGGGTTGATATTGCTAAGGCATGCGATGTCGACGGGGTGCATTTGGGACAAAAGGATATGCCGATTAAGTACGCTAGGGAGATTCTTGGTGACAATAAGATTATTGGGATTAGTTGTCACACGTTGGAACAAGCGTTGGAGGCACAAGAGGCTGGAGCTGATTACATTGGTGTTGGGGCGATTTTTCCGACGTTCACTGGAGATGATTTCGTGAGGGTTACAATCGACACGTTGAAGGAGATTGCTGAGAAGATTCATATTCCAATCACTGCGATTGGTGGAATTAACAAGAACAATATTAGGATGATTTTCGACTGTAATGTGGATTCTGTGTCATTGACATCGGCGGTTTTTTCGACTGGAGATGTTGCAGCATCAACACAAGAGTTGAAACAAAAATTCGATATGATTTTGAGTAGATAACGAGGGGTGCGAAGACACCTCTTTTTTTAATGCGGGGAAGGTGTAGCAAGACATTGACGTTGTACAGGGATAAGGGGAAAGTAGAAAACCAGTTTGCAAGACATAGACACATGACATGGACAAGTAAACACAAAAACTCGTAAACCACTCATCTGTCTACAAAAATTGATAAATTCATCGCTCATGAAACTAAAATCGCAAACTCGCTGACGCTCAAACAGTGCGATTTTTTAACGTTTCATTTCGCTTGAATTTATTCTTATTTTCTCCGTATGATATTCTTAGCGAACTTGGTAATCTACTTTTGTTTCAATGCACAATTAGCAACCTCGTTAATCTACTTTATTTTACAACCCTGCAAGCTACGCTCAGCTCTACGCCGCACACACACTCACATCCCACCCCCTCTCCACACATCTCCACGCCACACCACACCCACATCCACTCCCACGTCCATGTCTTGTTCTCGCCACACTCGCACACCTGACCCGCACTCACGTCCACGCTCACACACCCGCACTCATATCCACACCCTCTCCACACACACCCGCCCCTTTTACCACGCCATGCCCTCCTAATCCCACTTCCGACAAACGATGAGAGATATGGTATAATTATTTCATGGTTTGAAACGCGTCCATACACAAAGGCTATTGTGTGTGGGCGTTTTATTTTTTATTGAAGGAGTTTTTATGGGTAATAATAAGGCTTTTCTAGAGTTTGGGAAGTATGTTTTTCTGAATATTTTCGCGCAGATTGCTTTTTCTTGCTATACATTGATGGATACTTATTTTGTGTCGTGGAAGTTAAAAGCGGACGGGTTATCGGCTCTTAATATTGCATTTCCGATGTTTTGCATTATTAACGGGATGGGTTTGATGATTGGTATTGGTGGTGGTATCAAATATTCGATTTTTAAGAGTAAGGATAGGGATGATGATGCGAATACTATTTTCACGAATGCTGTGGTTTTGGGAATTAGCATTGCTTGTTTGTTTGTGATTTCAGGGGGATTTTTCTCTGATAAACTGGTGAGGTTTTTGGGAGCGGACGATAGTTTTTTCGAGATGACTAATACTTATTTGAGAGTGATGATGTTATTTGCTCCGGCTTTTTTTATGAATAATATTTTGCAGTGTTTTGTCAGAAATGACAGGAATCCAAGGTTATCGATGGCTGCGATGGTTGTTGGTAGTATTTCGAATGTGATTTTGGATTATGTGTTTATTTTTCCGATGAATATGGGGATTTTCGGGGCAATTTTTGCGACGGGTCTTGCTCCAATTATAAGTATGATGGTGACTTTTCCGTATATTATTTCTAGAAACAACGGATTTCATTTGAATAAGAATATTTTTGATTTTCACAGTATTAGGGAGATTGTGTCGAAGGGGATGTTTGCTTTGTTGACTGAGGCGACTTCTGCGAGTGTGATGTTCACTTTCAATATGATTATTCTAGGGATTTCTGGAAATGTCGGGGTGGCTAGTTTCAGCATTATTACTGTGATTTCTTTGGTGGTTACGGCTATTTATACTGGTTTATCGCAAGGCATTCAACCTTTGATTAGTCATTATTACGGGAAGAATGATGTTGAAAATGTGGGAAAAATTTTGAAGTATGCGATTTTTGTGCAAATTATGTTGTCGATTTTAATTTACGGTGCGATTTATTTCAACGCGGATATTTTAGCGGCATTTTACAACAAGGCGAATGATGTTTTGCTTCAAGATTACGCTGTGAGTGGCATGAAGATTTATTTTGTCGCGTGCTTTTTCATTGGTTTTAATATTGTGGTTTCGACTTATTTTACGTCAACTGAAAGATCAATTAAATCACAGGTGATTTCATTTGCTAGGGGATTTGTGATTATTATTCCTACGGCTTTGATTTTATCGAGGATTTTTGCAATGACTGGCGTGTGGGCAGCGTATCCTGTGAGTGAATTTATTGTTTGCATGATGGCTATTGTTTTATTTTTCAGAGAAAAGTCTGTGATATAATCAAGAGAGATTGGGGGATTTTATGAAGGGAAATTATGAGACGATTGTTCATCCGTTGAAACCTCTTTACGATGAGGATTCGAAGATTTTGATTTTGGGTTCTTTTCCGTCGGTGAAGACTAGGGAGTACGGGTTTTTCTACGGTCATCCACAAAACAGGTTTTGGAAGTTGATGGAAAGGCTTTTCGATGTGGATTTGGATGTGAGTATTGAGGAGAGGAAGAGGTTTTTGTTGGAGCATAATATTGCTGTCTACGATTCGATTTATCAGTGCGATATTATTGGTTCATCAGATTCTAGTATCAAAAACGTGGTACCTTCTAATTTGAAGGGGATTGTGGATTGTGCAGATATTAATCATGTTTTTTGCAATGGGACTGCTTCTTTTAAGTGTTTTGAGAGATATCACAAAAAGAATTTGGGGGTGGAGGCTACGAAGCTTCCTTCGACATCACCTGCAAATGCTAGATACAGGTTGGATGATTTGGAAAAAGAATGGAAGGTTATTTTGGAGTATTTGTAACAGCTTGAAATCATTTACAATAATGTATTTCTGGTGTTATAATGGTTAATGTATGGAAGAAATTGTTATAAAATTATTTTTTATTGAGGAGTACAAATGAAGAATTACACTGAATTATTAAAATCTGAATTAATTATGGCGTTGGGATGTACTGAACCGATTTCTATTGCGTTGGCAGCGGCAAAGGCTAGGGAAATTTTGGGGGTAATTCCATCTAAGATAGAGGTTATGTGTTCAGGAAACATCATCAAAAACGTTAAGGGTGTTACTGTTCCAAACACAAACGGCATGAAGGGCGTGGAAGCTGCGACTGCTATTGGAACTGTTGCGGGAGATTCTTGTCTTGGGCTTGAGGTTTTGTCAAAGGTTACTGATGACGACATAAAGGCTGCGAAGGATTTAATCGCGAAGGACATAATAACTGTTAGCTTAAAGGAAGGCGTGGAAAATCTGGACATTGAGATCGTAGCAGATGATGACAACGGAAACACTGTGGATGTTGAGATCAAAAACAAACACACAAATATCGTTAAGGTTACTAAAAACGACGAAGTAATACATATTGACAATTGCTACACTCACACACCAGAATACGAAAATTACGACGAACTTTCTGTGAAGGATATTTTTGAATACGCAAACAATGTGGACTTGGATGAGGTTAAGGATTTGTTGGAAAAACAAATTACTTTGAATTCTGATATTTCCGATGAAGGTTTGACTGGAAAATGGGGAGTTGCAATGGGCAAGATTTTGATGGAGGAAGATGATTCTATCAGAACGAAAGCTAAGGCAAGAGCTGCAGCAGGGTCAGATGCGCGTATGAGTGGATGTTCTCTTCCAGTTGTGATTAACGCAGGAAGTGGAAACCAAGGTATAACTTGTACGATGCCTTTGGTTGTGTTTGCGAATGAAAAAAATTACGACAGGGAAACTTTGTATCGTGGGCTTTTGGTTACAAACTTGGTAGCACTTCACATTAAGAGATTTATCGGTAGACTTTCAGCGTTTTGTGGAGTTACTTCTGCGGGAGTTGCTGCGGGAGCTGGAATTTGCTACATGGAAACTAAGGATTTGGATTTGATTGAAAAAACAATCGGCAATGCTTTGATGATTGCATCGGGTATGATTTGCGACGGTGCGAAGGCATCTTGTGCTGCAAAAATCGCCACAGCTGTCGATGCGGGAATTTCCGGATATTATTTGGCGAAAAATAATAGAAACTTCGAAGCTGGAGATGGTTTGTTAAAAGACGATATCGAAGAGACTATCAGAAGCATCGGTTATGTTGCCAAGGAAGGCATGAAGGAAACAGATATTATTGTGCTTAACACGATGATTCAAAAATAAATTTGAAGGCGTTAGTGAACCTAATGCCTTTTTATTTGTTCAAACAAAAACATTTTCATATTTAACACGAATATGATTTGAATTTAACGGTAAATTATCGTAAAGATGTGGATTTAAAAGCAAGTAAATTACTTGTGATTTTATTTATAAATTCTAAGAAAACACTTGCATAATTTATTTATTGGTATTATAATTTAATTAAATAAAATATTTTGAAGGAGGATTCTTATGGGATCATTTATTAGTGCCGAAAGTACTTGGATACTTTGGGCTGTGTTGGCATCAT
>OAVX01000727.1_pt1 | contig 14321 bp, 12 predicted proteins | sample 1476471 | NCBI WGS metagenome assembly OAVX01 (sample SAMEA2580114, study PRJEB22360) | human gut metagenome | biome: human gut; feature: human-associated habitat; material: faeces | place: Denmark | collected 2008/2010
TGGGCGCCTCTTCCGTGGCCCGCGGGCAGAAGCCCCCCCGCCATGGGCTTCGGCGATGGCTCGTACCACGGATAGGCCCACGCCCGAGCCGCCCGTCTTGGAGCTGCGCGATACGTCTGCACGATAGAAGCGGTCGAACAATCGGTCCAGGTCGCCTTCGGGCAGCTCGTCCACGGCGTTCGATACGACAAGCTCGGCGGCACCTTTACCCTGACCGCGCGAAACGGCACGCAGGCTCAGCTCAATCACGCTGTCCTCGCTTGCGTAGCGTGTGGCATTGTCCAGCAGCAGCTCAACAACCTGCGCCACTGCCGCGGCATCGGCATGGGCTCGCACGCCGCTCGCGATCGACGTCGCCAGCCGCTTTCCGCGCGAAACCGCCACCGACCCAAACGGCGCCGCCGCCTTGTCCACTGCCTCTGAAAGATCGATCGATGTCATGGTAAAGCCCGCCGAGCCCTCGTCCATACGCGCCAGGAACACCAGACGCTCCGTCAGCGCCGTCAGCCGCGCGACCTGCTCGTGAATGCTCTGCGTCCATTCGCTCTCGCCGCTCTCGATTTCCTGCACCTCGTTAGCGGCGTCAATCACGGCCAGCGGCGTCTTGATCTCATGGCTTGCATCGGTAATGAACCGCTTTTGCTTGCTGTAGCTCTCGACCATCGGTCGAATCACCGCGCCCGAGGCACCCGCCACAATTGCCAGCACCGCCAGCCAGCCAATGCAACTGATCGCCACGCTCGCGCTCAAAAACGAATGAAAGCTTGCAAGCTCGCGTGAGCAGTCCACGAACACATAGGTTGTCTCGTCGCCCTGAACCGTAACCGTATAGCGGTAGTTACCAGAAAAGCCCGAGGTCCAGCCCTTGGAATATAGTCCTGCAGCGATGCGGGCGGCACGCTTGGCACCCACCGCGGCAATGCGGGCCGTGTTGACATCAGTCACCTGCCCGCCGGCAATCGACACCGTAAAGTAGCGCGTGTCGAAGGGAGACTCCGCCGTCATACCTTCGAAGTGCCTGATGCGAACGCCCGCCTGGCTATCGCCGGCATCCTTGCCATTAGCGGGATCGTCTTTTGGCTTGTCCCCCCAATCGATACCGTCCTTGCCCGCCAGGATATAGTCCAGGCGAGCGTCGGCCATCTTGCAGACATGCGAATAATTGACGATGTTGATGCCGGCGATGATGAGCGTGAGCACCACGGTCACGGCGCCCATGGCAACGAGGATAAACTTGCGACGCAGGCGGCAGCCCAATGCGTCAACAGAATTTGCCCGCCCCGTACTACTCGAGGCGGCGTGAAACCGCTCCGTCATGCGTTTGCACCACGCGCGCACGCTCACGCCTGTTCGCCTTCCTCGACAACCTCAAGCGAATATCCCTGATTGCGCGACGCGCGGATGGCCACATTGGCACCCAGCGCCGTCAGCTTTTTGCGCAGGTACGAGATGTAGACCCACACCACGTTAGCGCCTTCGGGTGCGTCCTCACCCCAAACCCCGAGCATCAGACGCTCGGTGGGCATGCGCGTGCCGGCGTTACGCATAAAGAGCTCCATAAGCTGAAACTCACGGTTGGCCAGATGTTCCTCGCCCAAAGGGCCAACGAGCGTGCACGATGCCGTGTCGAGACGCACGTTGCCCACGCTGAGCGTCGTGGCGTCAATTGCCGTCGCGGCACGCGTCATGGCACGAATGCGTGCGAGCAGTTCCTTGGCGGCAAACGGCTTGGTCAGGTAATCGTTGGCACCGGCATCCAGGCCCTCGACCTTATCGGACACCTCGCTTTTTGCCGTGAGCATGATGATGGGCAGTCGCTTGCCAGCGGCGCGCGTGCGCTAGAGCACCTCAATGCCATCCATGCCGGGCATCATGATGTCCAGGATTGCGGCGTCATAGTCGTTGGCGAGCAGATATTCGAGCGCCGTCAGACCGTCGAGGGCGGTGTCGACCTCGTAGTCGCTATGTTGAAGAATCGCGGTAAGGGCACGGGAGAGGCCGGGTTCGTCCTCGGCAAGCATCAGCTTCATAGTTGTTCCTTCAGCGCACGGCTATACAGGTTTTGATACTGCCGATAATAGCGCACCGTCAGCCGCCTTAGCGCAGCCTTAGCTACTCAACCTGCACGTTTTCAAATACGCAGGATATGGCTTAGCCAAACTTAAGACGCAGATGCCGAGCGCTTGGACGCATGCTGGTCGCGAATAGACAGCGACTCGTCCCTTCGCGGCATCCTAGTTATGCAAAGTGTTCGAGCGTTACGCCTCGTACGCGCCCTCAAGCCGAAGCAGCCACTCCTTGCGGTCAAGTCCGCCGGCATATCCGTTGAGCGAACCATCGGCGGCAACCACGCGATGGCACGGCACGATAATCGAAATGGGATTGCGTGCAACCGCAGCCCCCACGGCACGCGGGGACACAACGGGAGCCTCGTTTCCCGGCACACGATGTCGAGCCGCAACTCGCTGGGCTATCTCACCGTACGTAGCGACCTCGCCACGCGGGATAGAAAGCAGCTCAAACCAAACCTCGCGCTGAAACGCCGTGCCAATCATATGCAACGGCGGCGTAAACCGAGGCTCCTGCCCCGCAAAATAAGCATTCAGCCAAGCCCAAGAGCGCTCAAGCACCGAAGAAGCCGCGCCATTTGCCGGACTCACCGACGACATGCCGCCAGCACCAGAAACCGCATCGGCGCCTTCAACATGTTCGGGATCTTCTTTGAGAAGCGTGGAGCCAAAGTGCTCCTGCCCCTCAAACCAAAGCCCCGTCAGACCGCGGCCATCAGCGGCAAGCAGTATTTCGCCCAAAGGCGAAGCAAACGTCGTCGTGACCACCAGCGGCTCCTTTCAAAACTCCGCAAACATAATACCGCGAATTGTGCAGACAACCCCGCAGATACGTTCGGACAGACTCGATTGTCCAAGGGGGTGTTCTCCCTCTCAATATCGGCTGATACCGAGTCGCAACGCCCAAAACGATGTCCGGCAAAAACGAAGGTGAATGGTTTTCCGAGAAGTGAACGAGTAAAACTAGGGCGCCGAAGCATCCGCATTTTCTGATTGCAAAACACCAGGATTCATACGATAAAACCGCAGGAAATGGCGGCCAAAATATGCCGATGCTTCAAGGGTCCAAAACAGGTCGTTCACTTCCCGGGAAACCATTCACCTTCGATTCGCACCAACCCCAAAGTCACCTAAAGCAGCAAGCGCGAAGCGCCGCAGCTGCCGGCGGCGCCCCACAGTCCCCTCAGGCGGCAGGCGCGAAGCGCCGAGGCCGCTGCCGGGACCAGGGCCCGCAACAACCACGCGCCCCTACATCAGCCCAGCGGCCCCAACCAACAACGGTCCCATCGCAGACCGCTCGCAGCAGCACCACCGCAGGCGGGGACCGAGCTTAGTTTTCAGAACACTCCGCAGACCAGTGTGGCGCCTTGTCCGCGGCTCCGAAGGAGCAGGACAAGGCGCCACACATGATCGAGGACGTTCTGAAAACTAAGCCCGGCCCCGCCGGACAGGCCCACCGCTACTCGCAGAGCAGCTTAGCGATCTGGACGGCGTTGGTTGCCGCGCCCTTACGGATTTGGTCGCCGCAGCACCAGAAGGTGATACCGCGCGCGGCCTCGGGGTTCGAGATGTCGCGACGCACGCGGCCGGCCCAAATCAGGTCCTGGTCGGACGTGTCCATCGGCATGGGGAAACGGTCGTGCGCATCCTCGGCAGCCATATCGTCAACCAGCTTGACGCCGGGAGCGGCAGCCAGCGCAGCGCGGGCCTCCTCAACCGTAATGTCGCGCTCAAACTCGAGCGTAATGCTCTCGGAGTGCGAGCGCAGCACGGGCACGCGCACGCAGGTGCAGTTCACGCGTAGCTCGGGCAGATGCATGATCTTACGGCCCTCGTTTTGCAGCTTCATCTCCTCGGAGGTAAAGCCCTCCTCCTTGACGCCGCCAATCTGCGGAATCAGGTTGCTCGCCAGCTGGGCGGCAAACGCGCGCGGCTCGGGAATCTCCTCGCCGCGGCCCAGGGCGGCCAGCTGAGCCTCGAGCTCGGCCATACCGGGAGCGCCGGCACCCGAAGCCGCCTGATACGTCGAGACGATCATGCGCTTCACGCCAGCGAGCTGATGCAGCGGCCACGTGGGAACCAGGCCGATGATAGTCGCGCAGTTGGGATTGGCAATAAGGCCGTGATGCCACTTGATATCGTCGGCATTGATCTCGGGCACGACCAGCGGCACCTCGGGATCCATGCGGAAGGCATGGCTGTTGTCGACCACGACGGCGCCGTGCTTGACGGCCTCGGGCAGTAGCTCCTTCGCGATATCGTCGCCGGCGGCTCCGAGCACAATATCACAGCCCTCAAAGGCCTCGGGGCAAGCCTCTTCGATCACGATCTGCTCGCCGCGGAACTCAACGGTCTTGCCCGCGGAACGCGCACTCGCCAGCAGCTTGAGCTTACCGACCGGAAACTCCTGCTCGTTGAGGCACTCGAGCATCTGGGTGCCCACGGCTCCCGTCGCGCCCAAAATAGCAACCGTGTACTGTTTCATGCTTCCCCCTTTAAAGGTTGTGGCTTTTGCCCGCACGCCGAGCAGGCCGATTATTGTTGCCAGTGTATACAAGAACGGGGCGGACACGAAACCCGCCCCGTCGAAACGAAACCGAAACGAAACGCCCCGCGCTAGATTTTTGGCACTTGTCCCAAAAATCTAGCGAGATAGCAACTACTTGTGGAGCGCGGCCAGGGCGGGATCGACCGGCGCGGGAGCCTCCAAGTCGGAGACCTTCACAATGCCGTTCTCATCGGAGAAAGCACGGTAGATGGTCTGAATCGCCAGGTCGAAGTCCTTCTCCTCGACACCGATAATGATGTTAATCTCGTCGCAGCTCTGCGAAATCATGCGCACACTCACGCCGGCCTGGCCGAGCATACCAAACAGATGGCCCGAGATACCTGCGCGACCGCGCAGGTTGCGGCCAACGGTAGCGATAAGTGCCAAGCCCTCGACGACCTCGATCTCGAGCGGCTCGACCTCCTGCTGAATGTCGCCCACGAGCGAGTACAGCGAGTCGTGAACGTCCTGCTCCTGCACCACGGCGCCAAAGCGGTCGACGCCGGTGGGCATGTGCTCGACGGAGACGTCATAGCGCTCGAAGACCGAAAGCGCACGGCGCATAAAGCCGACGCGGGGCTTGGTGCGGTCGCGGGCGACGTTGATGGCGACAAAACCGCGCTTGCCGGTCACGCCGGTAATGATGGGCTCCGCCTCGCCCTCATCAGCCGTCTCGCTAATGATGGTGCCGGGGTCCTGCGGCGCATTGGTGTTCTTGATGACCAGCGGAATACCCGCCTCACGCACAGGGAACACGGCCTCCTCGTGCAGAACGCTCGCACCCATGTACGAAAGCTCGCGCAGCTCCTCGTAGGTAACGCGCGCAATGGGCTGAGCCTCGGGAACAATACGCGGATCGGCAGAATAGAAGCCCGAGACGTCGGTCCAGTTCTCGTACAGATCGGCGCCCAGGCACTTGGCCAGAATCGAGCCGGAAATATCGCCGCCGCCACGGTCGAGCAGCTTGATCTGGCCCTCACGCGTCGCGCCGTAGAAACCGGGCATAACAAAGCCGCCCTGCTGACCGTACTCCTGCACCAGCTCGGAGGTGCGATTCATGCTGAGCGTACCGTCGTGATGGAACGCCACAACCGTCGCGGCGTCCAGGAACGGCAGGCCCAGGTACTCGGCCATCAGGCGAGCGGTGAAGTACTCGCCGCGGCTTACAAGCTCCTCGGTGGAGTAGCCGCCCGAGCGGGCGCGCTCGGCAAAGGCCGCGAACTCCTCGCGGATGGGATAGGTGAGCTCCAGCTCGTCAGCGATATCAAAATAGCGCTGGCCAATGTCCTCGAGTAGCTCCTCGCACGACACGTGGTACTTGACGTGCGCGTTAACCAGGTAGAGCAGGTCGGTCACCTTGGTGTCGCCCTTAAAGCGGCGGCCGCAGGCGGAAACCACCACAAAACGGCGGGCAGGGTCGGCATCGACGATGGCCTTGATCTTCTTAAAGTGTTCGGCGTCGGCGACCGACGAGCCGCCAAACTTGGCAATCTTAATCATGGGCTTGAGGTTACCTTTCTAAAAGCCTCTGCAAACCTGTTTTGCGCGCTCTGATACCATGGTTTCACCGATTGGGACCAAGGCATCCGAGGAGCAGTGTTATATGGGAACTTATCATAGTACACGAGGACGCACTTTATCGTGCTCAAGTAATGTGGCAATCCGTACCGGCATCGCTCCCGACGGGGGTTTGTTTGTCTCGGACGAGCTCGGCACCCAGCAGGTCGATATCAGCTCGCTTGCAGATAAATCGTACTTTGAAATCGCTCAAGATGTGTTGGGAATGTTACTGAATGATTACACGGCCGAAGAAATTTCGGCGTGTGTCGACGAGGCATACCGCGGCACGTTTGCGAGTGAAGAGGTTACGCCGCTCGTCAAACTCGACGCTGCGCCGGGCGCTGATGCCCCTCAGACCTATGTGATGGAGCTCTTTGGCGGCCCCACGAGCGCCTTCAAGGACGTCGCCCTGCAGATGCTCCCCCGTCTGATGGCCCGCACTTCCGCCAAGGACGGCGGCGCCGAGCGCATCATGATCGTCACCGCCACGTCGGGCGACACGGGCAAGGCCGCGCTCGCCGGTTTTGCCGACGCTCCGGGCACGGGCATCACCGTTTTTTATCCCGAGGGCAAGGTCAGCCGCGTTCAGAACCTGCAGATGTCCACGCAGGAGGGCGATAACGTCGCCGTCTGCGGCATCCGCGGCAACTTTGACGACGCCCAGAGCGCCGTCAAGCGCATCTTTGCCGATAAGGAGCTTGCCGAGCGCCTGGAGGCCGCTGGCACTGTGCTTTCGAGCGCCAACTCCATCAATGTCGGCCGTCTGGTACCGCAGGTCGTCTACTACTTTGCCGCCTATGCGCAGCTGCTGCGCGCCGGCGCCATCGAGGCCGGCGACACCGTGGAGTTCTGCGTACCGACCGGCAACTTTGGCGATATCCTGGCAGGCTACTACGCCAAGCGCATGGGTCTGCCCGTCGCCAAGCTCGTCGTGGCGAGCGACAAGAACAACGTGCTTGCCGACTTCCTGACTACCGGCGTCTACGACCGTAACCGTCCGTTCTTCACGACCATCTCGCCGTCGATGGACATCCTCATCAGCTCCAACCTGGAGCGCATGCTCTACTTCCTGTCCGACGGCGACTGCGAGCTCGTTGCCGGCCTTATGGAGCAGCTGGCGCAGACGGGTCGCTACGAGGTGCCCGCCGAGCTGCTGGCCACGATTCAGAGCGTCTTTGGCTGCGGCTGGGCCAGCGAGGACGAGGTCCGCGCCGCCATCAAGAGCTGCTGGGACGCCAACGGCTACGTGATCGACCCGCACACCGCTTGCGGCTATCACGTCTTTGAGCAGGTCGCTCCCGCCGAGGGCACCAAGGCCCGCGTGCTGCTTTCGACCGCCAGCCCCTACAAGTTCCCGCGCGCCTGCTGCGACGCCCTGGGCCTCGACGTTCCCGAGGATGATTTTGAGGCTATGCGTTTACTCGAGCAGGCCACCAACACGGTCGCCCCGACCCAGCTCGCCGAGCTCGAGTCCAAGCCCGTCCGCTTCGAAGACGTCTGCGACGTCGATGAGATGGCAAGCTACGTCGAGTCTGCAGCAAAACGAATGAGCACCAACTAGATCCCTTATTAAGCGCCGGCGAAAGCCGGCGCACCTTCTAATTATTTAGCTTTCGGGATGATGACGAGCATGCGAGCGGGTCTGGCCGTTTAGTTCGTCGCGAGTTCCGCACGAGCCGGAAAGCACTTAATGTGCTTTCCGAGCGAGCCAGGACTGCCCGAGCAGCGAACTAAACGGCCAGACCCGCCCAGGAGGACTCACATGATCAAAATCACCGTCCCAGCAACCAGCGCCAACCTAGGCATCGGCTACGACACCCTCGGCATGGCCGTTAGCCTCTACTCGCACTTCACCTTCGAGCGCGCCGACAAGCTCACCATCACGGGCTGCCCCGAGGAGTTCCAAAACGAGAATAACCTGGTCTATGTGAGCTTTGTCGATGCTCTGGCCGCGTGGGGCGAGCCGGCTTTTCCCGTTGCTATCGACATTCAGACCGACGTGCCCGTCGCCCGCGGCCTGGGTTCCAGCTCCACCTGCGTCGTCGCTGGCATCATGGCGGCCGCCGCGCTGACGGGCCACACCGTCGACCGCGCCGAGCTCGTCCGCATTGCCACCGAGGTCGAGGGCCATCCCGATAACGTCGCCCCCGCTATCCTGGGCGGCGCCGTCTGCTCCTTTACGCCGACCGATTCGCTCCCCCAGTGTCTGCGCTACGAGGTGAGCGATCGCTTGCGTTTTATTACCGTGATTCCACCTTACGAGGTGCACACGAGTGAGGCGCGCAAGGTCGTGCCACAGGAGATTCCGCTCTCCACCGCCGTGTGGCAGATGGGCCGCATCGCGGGCATGACGCGCGGCCTGGAGACCGGCGACCTTGACCTGATTGCCGCCGCCAACGACGACCGCATCCAGGAGCCCTATCGCCGCCGCCTCATCCCCGACTACAACGCAGTGCGCGACACCTGCCTTAACGGCGGCGCTAAGACCATCTGGATCAGTGGCTCCGGCTCGACTCTCATGGCCGTGACTGACGACACCATCGTGGCAAAGTTCCTACAGGTCAAGCTGCGTGAGCAGTTCCCCAAATGCGACACGCACATTCTGACGTGCGACACCGAGGGCGCTCAAATCGAGTACCTGTAGCGCCCTGCCTCATTGCTCTCACCGGTCCCTTTGGGGCTTCCCCTAAAAACGTCCTCGATCATGAATTGCCCCGTCGTGCGCTTCGCGCGACGGGGCAATTCGATCTGCGGATTGTTTTCAGGGGAAGCCCCAAAGGGACCTGCACAGCCTCGCCAGGATAGTCGCATTCGCTGATTTAACCTTGCGTTCCTTCGGAACTTCGAATGGCAGGCCTCGTGCTGCGGAATGTTTTTAAGGGGATGCCCCTGGGTGGCCCTATGGCAACGTGGCTAGCGATGTCTACAGGGACCCACGCTTTGAAGGGGCGCCGGGCTGAAATTATGGCTTTTTATTGGTAGGGGCTCTTGATAGGCTGGAGCACTTATTAGAGGCAGGCCTCGGCGATGCGGCGCTTGAGTTCGTCGATGCCGGTGCCAGTCTGAGAGCTTGTGATGATCACGTTCTCGGCCGGGACGTTGAGCTGCTTTTTGATGGCTGCTGCCTGGCGGGCCTGCTGGGTGCGGCTGAGCTTGTCGGCCTTGGTGAGGCAGACGATAAAGTTGAACTCGTTGCCCTGCAGGTAGTCGATCATGTCATGATCGAGCTTGCTGGGGTCGTGACGAATATCCACCAGCGACACGACCAGGTTAAAGCTGCGCTCCGAGTCGAAGAAGTCGCCGATAAGCTCGGCCCAGCGGTCACGCTCGGCCTTGGAACGACGGGCGAAGCCATAGCCCGGCAGGTCGACGAAGTGCACGTCGTCGGCCTCAAAGAAGTTGATGTTGCTCGTCTTGCCCGGTGTGCTCGAGACCTTGACGAGGTTCTTGCGGCCAAAAAGCTTGTTCATGATCGACGACTTGCCCACGTTGGAGCGGCCGACGAAGCTCACCTCGGGGCAAGTGGACTCGGGAATCTGCGAAACCTTGCCATAGCTGGCAACGAACTTGGCAAGCTGGTAGTTAATGGAATCGGCCATGGACACTCCTTGGTCGTAGGTTCTTACAAAACGGGCGTGCTATTGCGCGGCGGCGATACGACGAACGATGTCAAGCGTGATGCCGCTCGCGGTACGGGCGTACTCATCCAGATCGAACTCGCGCTCGCAAAACGCGTCATATGCCTCGTCACAATTATCGCTGATAGCGCGCAGCACTAGGCAATCGACACCATTCTTGGCCGCGATGTGCGCAATTGCCGCGCCCTCCATCTCGACGCAATCGGCATGCGTGGCCTCAATAGCAGCGTTACGCATGGCGTCACCCGTAACAAAGCGGTCACCCGTGGCGATAGTGCCACACAGGAACTGTTTGGGGTCCTTCTCAGTAGAAGTCTTATCCGCCGAGGCATCCACAAATCCATGCTCGGCAAGCACGGCGGCGGCAACATCAGCCAACGCCGGCGTCGAGACAAACTCCTCGAGCCCCGGCGCAGACTCGGCGATGAGTGCCGTATCGGTATCAAGATAGCGCAGGCACTTGCCTATAACCACGTCGTTAATATGCAGTTTAGGGTTTAGGCCTCCCGCGATACCCGAAAACACAACGGCCTGCGGAGCGTATTTGCTGATGAGATGCTGCGTTGCGGCAGCGGCGTTCACGGTACCCATGCCAGCGGTCGTGGCGACCACCGTCAGACCGTCAAGCTCGCCGCTCACAACGGTCAAGCCCGCCTCCTGCGCCTCATGCGCGCCACTCAGTTCTTCCTTAATCTGCGCAACCTCTTTTTCGAGTGCGCCTATGATCGCGATGGTTGCCATGCCATCCCCCAAATCCGTACAAATTGCTTATCCACGGTATGGTACCAGCATTTTGGATCTTTCACTTTTTACGAAGTCGCTAGGCCAACGAGGACCGCACATCAAAGAGCGCCTTTGCAATCGCGGCCACAGCCTCGCTCGAGTGGTCGCTCCACGGCATCGATGTCATGATGCTCATGACATAGGTACGGCCATCGATGTCGATAAGGCCCGCATCGCATGTCGAATAGCAACCATCCTCGCTAATCCAGCCTGCCTTGTTGCGCACCAAAACCTGCTCGTCGGCAATCCCATCACGGATAAATGAGCGCGATGTTGATGACAACAGTTCAGATAACCACTGGGAGGCCTCACTGCCACAGCTCAAATACTCGCACATCTCGCGCCACAACTTGGCCGAGGTGCGCGGGCAATAAGTGGGAAAATCACTCATCGGATCGAGTGCAGTATCGTAATCGATGCCAAGACCGACAATCCAATCCTCGTAACCGACACGGTCAAACGCCGCGCGTAACGCGATAAACGAGTCGTTATCCGAATTAACGACCGCGGCCTCGATGAGTTCGCGCACCGTCTGCCAGCCCATGTTATAGCCACCATAGGTGCCAAGGGAATCATCGAGTGAGACCTGACCCGTCTCGACCAGGGATTCGCAGACGTAGAGCACATAGAGCGCCTTATAACTACTCGCACCGTAAACCTCGACATCGGCGTTATACGTCACGCCCTTGCCACTTGACAGGTCGTAGAACACCACGCCCACATCGCCCAATTCCTTGGCCTGATCAAGGGCATCTTGGAGCGCGGCGAGGCCCTCATCCTCCAGGGCGGGGATCTGGTCATCAACCAGCGAGAAGGTCTGCACGGTATCGCCTGAGGGAATATCGTTAAAGTCCGCCTTCGAAAGCCTCGTCTTGAGACTCGCTGTCGACAGGGTTTGGCTTGCGGTGGCTTTAGATTCAGAGCCCTTTTTGTTTTGCGTCTGTACCGTTGACGCATCTGAGTGTGCCATTCGCTCCGACGCGTAGGTTTTGGCGGTAATTCCGAGGATAATAACCGCCAACGTTAACATCCCAATGGCGGCAATCTTCGTCACGCGGATGCGAGCGTCGGCAAGGCCACGCGAAGACGTGCCCTTCGTCTCATATCTGCTGCTATGCTGCGGCACATACTCGTCCCGCGATGCGTCGTTTCGCACGTGGTCTCCTGACTGCTACCGTTCATATACGAGCAGCATAATACCGAGCAGGCATTTCTTTCCAAAGATATTCAGCGGCGTTTAAGGTGTCTTTAAAGAAACCACAAGCGTATTTATCCATATGGCACGATTCTGTTGCGCATCTCCGCCCAAAACGCAGTTGCGGTGGAATAGTTCCTGTTTGGGCGGCATAAGCCAAAAAAACAAGAACTATTCCACCGCAACTTGACGGGGCTCTTTGGCAATCAACTTGGTGCCCAGGGGCACTCATTTAAGTCTGTCCCCAATGAGTGCCCTTGGGGAGCAGAATGGCTCGCTAGCCGATAGCGTTTTTGAGTTCCGCACGGCGCTTTTTCATGCCCGTCATGACGGCGTTGCGCAGCTCGGGCATGCGCGCGGTATCCATCTGTGGAACGCCCTCGAGCTTATAGGGAATCCCCAGCTGCTCGTACTTGACAACGCCCATCGTGTGATACGGCAGCATTTCCAGGCCCACCACGTTATGCCACGGGGCAATCAGACGACCGAGTGCCTCGCACTCCTCAACCGTATCGGTAATACCCGGCACCACTACATGGCGAATAACAACCTTAATCTTGCGACGGGCAAGCTCATCACCAAACGCCAGGATGCGTGCGGGATCGCAACCGGTCAGCTTTTTATGCTCGACGGGATCGGCGTGTTTAATGTCGAGCAGCACCATATCGGTCTCGTTGAGTACGGCATCGAACTTCTCGGGATGCGTGGGATCGAACGCATAGCCGCAGCTATCCAAGCAGGTATGCACGCGACCATCGGGGTTATTGTGCATGGTGCGGAACAGGTCGGCTAAAAACGCGGGCTGCAGGAGCGGCTCGCCGCCGGACACCGTAATACCGCCGCTGCGGTAAAACTCATGATTGCTCTGGAACTCGTCCATCAGGTGCTCGACGGTCACCATGGTGCCGCCGTTAACCGACCAGGTATCGGGGTTGTGGCAATACGCACAGCGCATGGGGCAGCCCTGAACAAACACCACGAAGCGGATGCCGGGTCCATCGACCGTTCCCATCGTCTCAATCGAATGCACGCGGCCCAGGGCAAACGCAGAGTCCTCGGGACGAGCGTCCACACCCTCGAGCGTCATCTCAGCCATTCCCGCTACCTTGCCTCTCATTGGTTTTAGCTACATAAATGCCAGAGTCATTCTAGCCCATATGCATGATGGCGAAACGGTTTAGCAGTCAATTGGGTTGTTCTATTTGGCCCCACGCAAGAGCGGCGGGAAGGTTATCGCAACCCGCCCGCCGCCGAGGCAATAGAAATCGATAGACGCTAGGCCTTACGCTTTAAGCGTGAGCACCGCACCGAAGGCGGTCGGGCCGCAATGGCTCGAGATGACACCGCCGACCTGAGTCCAGATAACGTCCTTAAAGCCCAGGTCGTGCGCATAGACTTCCATGTCGTCGCGCAGCTCTTCGGAAAGGCCTACCGAATACGCCAGGCCAATGTGCGAGTAGTCAATCTCGCCCTTCGCAACCATGTGGTCAATAAAGGCACGGGCGCACTTGAGCATAGAGCCGCGGAACTTCTTGGTCGCCACAAACTTACCGCCCGTTACCTCAATGCAGGGCTTAATCTTGAGCAGGTGGGCGCCAAGGAATGCCACGTTGGACAGACGACCGCCTGCCTTAAGGAAGGCTAGGTCGGTAGGAACAAAGCCCAGCAGCACACGGTCCATGACGGAATTCGTAAAAGCAAAGATCTCGTCGACGGTGGCATCGGGGTGAGCCTCGATGTATTTGGCGGTCTCGACGACAACGAGCGACTGGCCCACCGAGACAAAGCGCGTGTCCATGGAGTAGACGTAGTCGCGACCCTTGGCGGCGATCTTCGATGATTGATGCGAGCAGGTCGTGGCCTCGGAGTACGCAAGATGCAGAATGGTCGCATCGGGCTGCTCGGCATGGATACGGTCATATACGTGCGCAAAATCCGCAGGCGCACAGCCACTGGTCTTGGGCATTACGCCAAACTCGTTGCAGCGTGAATAAATCTCGAGCGGATCGATCGAACCGTCCTCGACGGTCTCGTCACCAATCGTGACATGCATGGGCACGCGCACGATGCCGTAGCGCTCGCAAAGCTCCGGCGTCACATCCGACCCAGACTCAACCACGATTACGTACTTGTCCATTATTATCACGACCCATCTCAACATTGGCTTTTCAATACATGGCACGGACCGCCGCACTGTTGCACAACAGCGTCCAAGCGCCAAAGAGACGCCGCCCCTTGCACACAACAAAGGACAGCGTCTCCCTGGAAAACTCCGTGCTTATCTAGGATTCTACACGGTTTATTAAGGAGGGTTACTTATTCCGCAAACGGTCGTTATATGCGGTAAGCGGTAGTTGGCCGCGACAACTGCGACACATTCCGTCCAGTAAATCCAATCGTGCTCCACGCACGGTTAATGCACGAGGCGGTAGAAATTCATCGATGCCGCACCCTCGGCGTGCAGCTCCATCGCCGGAACCGCCGGCGAATAGGTACGGCTCGTAAGTGCCGCACCCCCGCGACAGGCG
>OAVX01000728.1_pt1 | contig 14279 bp, 1 predicted proteins | sample 1476471 | NCBI WGS metagenome assembly OAVX01 (sample SAMEA2580114, study PRJEB22360) | human gut metagenome | biome: human gut; feature: human-associated habitat; material: faeces | place: Denmark | collected 2008/2010
ATATAATATATCATTAAATATATTTGCAGTTAATGTCTTTCCTATTACATCTTTAAAATTTAAGAACCCGAAACCTATAGCTATAAGTATTGCAACAATTGCAAATGAAGTAGTTAAAATTTTTTCAAATAAACTAGAATTTTGTTTTTGAAAAACTAACTGATCCCTATAAGTCTTAAATGTAATTAAATCATTACTTAGTTTTGTCGGTTCTATATCATCTTTATTGTTCAAGTAATTATCTCTGAGATATCTTAAAAGAAAATTTTTGTCAAAGTACTTGTGTTTTTCTTTATCATATGATAGAGAATACCAAACTTCACTTTTCCCCTTTAATATCTTAGGTCTCTTTCTAATAATTCTTTGAATAAAATTACCTTCTGCGTCTTTCAGTTCGATGCCATTATTTATCTTGCCATCATAACTCATAAGACCACCTCATAGACGTTTAAAATATTTGTCCGAACATAATCGAGACCCCAGGGACTTGGCTTATGCCTCATCCCTTTGTCTCTTTGTAGTCCCTTTACGGAGGGTACCTCATCTTTTGATTAACCTCAATCATGATAAAGCACTCTCTCTTCTCTTACGTCTGTACTTGTAGTACGCCGTTGTCATCATCACAGCACCCACTACAAGGAAACCAATAATACCCAACGCACCAGTAAGAGGATATTCACCCTTCTTATTTTCGATTAGTATTGGTAGTTTTGGTTCTCCTAATGTTGTGAACTCATAAGAGTGATCTACATAGTCTTCACCTTTAGTTCCTATGTGGAATGTTCTGTCTTCATTTATCTTATCACCTATAACTATATTAGATTTGATATCTAATTCAGATTTTAGGTAAAGAGATGATGTCATTGTTAATACTAAAGTCTTATTAGATTTAATATCTCCATCAGCAGTTTGATTTTCTAATTCTTTTACTAAGGAGTAAAGATCGATAGTCTTTGAAGCTTTAAGATTAGTAGCATAATCTTTAGTTAAATCTAAAGTATAAGTCTTTGTAGTAGTTTCTTTATTTTCACCATCTACTAAATAAGCAGTTATGCTTATAGGTTGCTTACGGTTAAAGCTATTATCCCAAATTTCAGACTTAAGTGGTAGATCTGACAATGTTATTGTAGAATTATCTTTCACATAAGTTATATCCTCATGATTTGGATTAAATCTCAAAGTCATGTTAGTAGTATATGATTTTTGGAATACATCGTTAGCCATGCTAAATCCAGTTGTCTTATTAACATCCATTTCAGTCTTGTATTGTTCTGTTTGAATTTTGCCATCTTTTACAACAAATTCTTTTACGATGTCTCTTGGCTTAATATAACCCTTAGGTGCCTTAACTTCCTTAAGTGCATAATAGCCATTATCTAGTACATTGAACTCAACTAAACCATCTTTACCTGTTACGAATTTATCGCCTTTCACAGGTGTATATCCAGTTGGAATATTGTCGTCTTCTTTTAATACAAGTCTTTCAGCTTTACCATTAACAGTTTTTTCATAAACCTTTAATTGTGTAGTGTAGCCTTCGTCTGTTTCATTGGCTTTGTACCAAACTTCAAACTCTGCACCTTCAAGCTTAGTCTTTTTATCACTTGCATCAACTTTTTCAAATTTGATTTTTTGTGGTTTTTTATTGACTATTGGAATTGCAATACTACCTGATTCGTCAACGTATACTGGTTGTTTATTTGTATCGGTTGTATCATTAGTTCCTTTACTTCGGTGGATATTACCAGAGGCATCTACCTCAAATTCTAAGATTGCTCCTTCTAGTTTTTCATAACCATCTGGTGCTGATGTTTCTTTTAATTGATATTCACCTTTTGGAAGCTTAGAATATTCGACTATTCCATCTTTTCCAGTTGTAAATGGTTGACCATGACCATCCCAATTTCCATCATTATTCTTTTTGAAAAGCTGGAATGTTGCACCTTCTAGTGGATTACCATCTTGGTCTATTTTTCTGAATTTAATCTTATTTTCAGGGTTTACGGCTTGAATTTTTAGGTTTGCTTTTGCAGTAGCTTCATTTTTAAAGAAGTATTGTTTATCCCATCTTGTAACGTATCGAGCTGGATTATCTATCATTTCAAGCACACCATGACCAACATAACCGTCTTTATCCTCTCCAACTACTTTACCTGTAACTTTTACTAGATAAGTAGAATTTGAGTCTAACCCTCCAGGGAAAGTAAAGCTTTCTTCTTGCCCTGAATTTAGAGATGCTCTTGATCTTATTCTAACAGGTTCAGGTAGACGTGGGTCATCTTCGTTTACACCAAATGATAAAGGCATTAACTTATCAAGATTTGCATTGCTATCAAGATAGTAGTAATCAATATTCAAGTTTTCAATATTTTGGTCAGATGAGTAGTAGAATCTTGACCTTGGAGTATTACTTCTATCTCTATTTACATAGTAGTAATGAACAAATTCGCCAGTATCAGGATTAAATTTAATAATCTTTGATCCAAGGTTAAGGTGATTTTTGGTCATTTCATACCAATTTCCATCGGTCGCTTGATATAATTCTCTTGCAGTCATTGAATCATATACAACATTGATGTTATCTTTTTTCATTTCGTGACCAATAACTCCACGTTCAATGCTTTGTGAACCTGCTTTTGGTACTTCGTTTAGGTTGATATAGGCTTTTAGCTTATTAGAAAATTCTACTAGGCTATAAGTGTCAGCATAATTAGTGAAAGTATAAGTTATTGTACCTTCTTTTCTATTATATTCAGCCTTAGCTATAGTACCTACTCCATCTGCAATTATATCAAGGTTAGAAATATCTGTTTCCATTATTCCGTGGAGGTCGATGTTTTCACTTAATTTTAGTACAAAATAATCTCCAGGATTGATCTTTAGGTTGGAATCAATAGTGTATTTGTTAGCAAATTCAAATACTTCTCCTAAATGTGGGTGCATTTCTTCTTGATTATCAGATAGTAAGCCTTTATTTTTGCTATTTGGGTTTAATACACTTAATTTCGATTCAGATAATGTTATGCTACTTGATACATCTTTTCTTTTAACTGGTGCATCATTCGCATATGGGTCTAAGTCTTCTCCACCTACTGTGAAGTTCCAAACTTGCTTGTTGTTAATATAGCCATTAGGTGATTCTATTTCTTCAAGTCTATAATGACCTATATTTAAGCCTGTGAATTTAAGTGTTCCGTCTTCACCAACTGTTCCATCTTCAGTTTTTCCTGTTTCCTTGTTGGTTATTCTAAACTTTGCACCAGGTAATTGATTTGTGGCTTTTATTGCATCACCTTTTTGGTCAATTTTCCTAATTGTGATTTCACCTTTACCTGGTTTTTCGTTTACGATTTTACCCATGTTCTTGGCAGTGGCAGATGTTACATAGTCTACCAACAAACCATTTTCTTCAGTAGTTGATTTTTCTGGAATATATTGGTAAACACCATTTGCCTTGTCATATTCTAGAGAAATATATCCATTAGATGTTGGGGTGATTTGGATTTCACTTATTTTGTAAGTTTTAGCTGGTATTAGAACCTCATCTGCAGAGTTTTTAACATCTGGGAACTTGATACTCAACTCTTTCAAAGAAACTTCTGTTTTCTTTGTAGAATCTGTAGGATCTATTATCTTAGTTGTTTCCAAATCAGCATTCTTTGCTTTCATGAACTTGATAACTTTTTTAGTTACTGGATCGTGCATTTCTAAGTCTTCAAACTTGTAAGCTGTCTTATTTCCTGGGAAATAGAATTCAACATTCTTAACATCAATGTTTTCACCAGTTCTTGGGTCAGTTATCCTTTGTGACACTATACTTACTGTTTCAACCGAGAAGTATAGAAGTGGTCCATTTATTGGTTTATAACCCTTTGGTGCTTGAACTTCAACTAATCTGTAACGACCTGGTTCAAGTCCTCTAAAACCAAAGTAACCGTTAAATGCTGAGGATACAGAGGATCCTTCTAATTCTTCATATACACCTTCTCTTACTCTCTTTTCAAGTTTAAATACTGCACCTTCAAGTCTTCTCTTAGTGATTTCTTCTACAGAATCCTTGTAAGTAAGTTTACCGTGTTTAGAGAATGTGATGTTGTATCTTTCAGCATCATTTACAACACTTAATCCTTCTTGAGGAACTGTATTTGTTGCGTTGGAAGAGTATAGGGAGCTAATATCCATGCTTGTACTTATTGTACTTGATGGAGTAGCTGTTGCTATAGGAGGTACTATTCTACCAGCATTATAAATATCTTTTTTTCCAATCTTAACAATTTTACTTAATTTATTTATATATTTTTGACCAGCTAGCTTAGTTTTAAACCAATTGTCAGCATATTCTTTACCATAATTATCTTCTAACCATTGTCTAAGTGTTTCTACACCATCTTGGTAAGACGCTTCATCTTTGCCATTTTCATCTTTAACTACACCGTAAACTATTTTTCCATTTGAATTTTTTAATTGTTGGAATTCTCTTGCACCATCAAAGAATTTAATATCAATATCAATCTTACCTAAATCTTCATCTGGTATATCATTTGCTGTTAATTTGTAAGGATCTTTTAGTACTGGATTATCAGTTTGATTACCATTTTTATCAATGAAATTATAATTCTCATCTATCCTTACTTCATTAGTAACATTTCTATCAATGATAGAAGTATCATAGAATCCTTCGATGTCGATATAGTAAACTCCTGGTTCAAGGTTTAGTTGGTCTTCGTCAAATCCCCAATCAAATGGTCTCCATCTTGCTGTGTTTACAACCGTTACATCTGGATAAGAAACGTCATAGTCATTTAAGATTTTGATCATTTGAGCTTTGTCTGGGTCTCCATTTATTCCAGTTATCTTATAAGTTGACCTGTAAGCTGTCTTTACACCTTCTTTGATAGTTACTGGAGGAAGTCCTGCTCTATCAATTTCTTCTCTCTTGTGTTTTGGATTTATTTGAACGTTGACAGTTCCTTGTTTTCCTCTTGTATCAATATATACTCTTTGTATAAATGATCTTGATTCTGTATCAATATGAGTAATTTTTGTAGCGTATCTTACACCATTTGCTTCTTTTATTGTAAGATTTTCATTCTTTTCTACAAAGCTTTGAGGTGTTTCTTCAGGTCCCTTGTATTTTGCTACAAGTTGACCATTTTCTTCTACAACTTCAACCTTCCAAGGAGCATTTGGCTTTCTGTAACCTAGTGGAGCTGCTGTTTCTTCAATTACATAATATCCCACTGGTAAGTTTACTTTGTTTCCATCTTTATCCTTGAACTCTACAAGTCCTTCAGCATTTGATGTTCCTGTTTTTACTCCAAAGTCTGGATCAGGATTTTTAAAGTTTTCATCAGTTTTTCTGATATTAAATATAGCACCCTCAAGCTTTCTGTCGTATCTGTCTTTCTTGTAAATCTTAAGATCAAGACCAACTTGCTTGTTTGTTATTTCTGCAGCACTTCCAGCTGGGATTTCAATTTCCCCTTCTTCTTTACCTGCTGGTCCTTTTCTCACAATTTGAGTAGTTGGATTAACTCTTGTTCCTTCAACCTTGTTGTAAGATATAACTCTTTCACCTGCTTGTGGTTCTGCTACAGGTGCATCTTCTGGCCAATCTGCTGGTCTTTCTACGCTTGGTCCTTCTGATTTTTCATAAGTTATAGAATATTTGTATTGTACACTACCTTTTTTACCTTCTTGTTTAATAACAACTTCCCCTGGTTTAAGGGTATTATCTATTGTCTCTTGAATTTCAAAAGGTATTTCTTCTGTAATAGTTACAGGATTACTTGTTCTTTGTTCAGGTCCCCTTTTCTTAGTACCATGGTGGTATTCATCAGCTTTAGCCTCTGGATCAGTCTTGGTTTTCCCAGTGGCTGTTTTATTTCCAGTTCTTACGCCATCAGCTAATTCATATTTATATTCTTTGTAAAGTTTTCCAGTAGAGCCTGGTACTGTCCAAGTTTCATCTTCATATCTATCTGGCTCTGGAATGTCAATAGTTTTTGGCTTTGGTATTTCACTATCATATTCCCAATCTGTTTCGTAAGTTATTGCTGGACCTTTTTTAGTTACAGTAGGTGGTTCAATAGTATACTCATTTTTCCTATCATCATGCTTATATGTGATAGGTTCAATCAAATTATAATTTCCTGCTGCTAAACCATCCTTTGCTTGTACTTGGAATCTGATTTTAACTGTTTGTTGTAAACCTATCCTTGGCTCTCCGTCTGTTATTCCTATTTTATTTTCACCTGAAAGGTGTTTTGTGTGCCATCTCATTGATTCTGACTCATCTAAGCCTTTCCAAGTTTTTGTAGAACCAGGAACAAAATCAAAGTTATCATTTAATTTAAGTTCAAATTTTGGTCCAATAACTCTTGCTCCATCTTTCTTGTTAGTTAGATGAATTTCAATTTCAAATTTTCCGCTACCAAGGTCTCTGACACTTGTAGTTACTTCTGTACCACCATACATTTTTGTCATTGAAGAATTATCTATAGTAAATTCTCCTCCAGCTCTTAACGCCGCTTCTACCCTATCTGGGCCAAATTCTAATCCAGTATTCACACCATTTAATGATGTGGAGTTTTGTGCTAGATATTGTCTTATTCTATTGGCTGATGGATTGTTATTAACACGTACTACTTTTAAGTTATTCGTAACTATTTTTGGTGGTTCTGCATTATCATTATTGTCTTTGATATAAACTTTTCCATCATTAGTAACTCTGACTGTCCAAGTTGTATTAGACTTTTCATAACCCGGCGCTGGTTTTTCTTCTACTAGTGTATACTTACCAGGTTTTAAACCGTTGAAGGATAGCCTTCCGTCTTTGTCTGTAGTTTCAAATCTCTCATCTTCAAGAGGATCTGGTCCTATAAGTTTGAAGACTGCGCCTGGAACTGCTTTATTAGTTTCGCCGTCCTTAACTTTTTTAATTTTAAAGCCATAAGTTTTAGCGTCGTTTGTTACATCAAGTGAGTCTTCTCCTACATAAGAACCTAGGATTGTGCCAGTTGTTCCTGTCGTCGGACCTGTTGTCTTGATATAGGATACTGTTTCATAGAAGTCAGATTTCCAATAAATATTGTTCCCGTTAACCCAGTCCATTCCCGTTCCTACTCCGCCATTTGCGTCTTTGTATGGAACTTTGATGTCGATTACTATCGGCTTATCTGTATCTGGAAGTGTTAGATTTAATCTATCAGGTTCTCCGTATCTTCCAGCTTCTTGAGTAGCGGTATTTGCAACTGTAGATGTTATATCCTCTAAATTATAGTTTGCAAGTCTTATATCAGAGATAAGTCCTGTGACTGGTTTGTCTAGCTTGAATACTTTGATGTCATTATTTTTATCAAACTTATTCATATCAAACCAATCCATGTTAGGATCACGTGTTGATTGTCTGTGAATAGATGCAGTTGTTTTATCTGTTATCCTTCTTGCTTCTGGATTTATTACGTATCTTTGTATTACGTAATTTTCTTTTTTATTTATAGCTACAATTCTTGTACCCATAAATCTAGCATCTTGACTATTGCCTGTCCAGCCTGTCCATCTGTTGTCATAATTTGACCAGCCTGCTGTGTTTCTGTTTTTAACATCAACCCATTCTACGCCATCTGCTCCAAGGATTGATTTAACTTCTTGTCCACCTTCTGCGTTTTCAGAATAGTTGTAGATTTTTACTTTACCTTTTTCTACTCTTAGTACCCATTTTTTATTAAGTTTGTTGTAGCCTGCTGGTGGTTCAACTTCTTCAAGAACGTAGTTTTTGTTGTCTTGTGGAGTTCCGTTAAACTCGACAATACCTTTTTCATCTGATACTGCTTCTATTGGGAAGTTTGGATCATTATTATCTGGATCAGATATCTTGAATTTTGCTCCAGGAAGTGGTTGTCCGTTGCCATCTTTTTTGTAGACTCTGAACTTTTGTCCAGCTGGTTTATTGGAAACTTCTATATTAATTTCATTGCCAGTATATAGCTGACCTGCGCCAGTTACAGATGTTTCTCTAATTCTAACGCTACCGTCATTTAAAACTGTAACTTGCCATTTTTTATTAGCAAGTCTGTAGCCTTGTGGCGCTCTGGTTTCTTCTAGAGTGTATCTTCCAGGTGCAATACCTTCAAAGTTTACTTCTCCTTTTGCATCTGATGTCCTGTAAATTGTCTTGCCATTTTCATCTGTCAATGCAAATGTTGCATTTGGAAGTTTTTCATTCCTATTGACTTCATTATACTTAGTAAGTTTAAATTTACCTGGTTTGTATTTATTGTTTATTAAACCAATTACTTCTTTGTAATATTTTGGTATTTCTCCGCCAGCTTGATCACCTATAGCTGTGTTGACATTGGCCTTAGATGCGAAAGCTGATTCAAGATTACCATCAGTCATATGGAAGGCTCTCCATTTTTTGTTGAACTGGTCTATATCAGTAATCTTATAGGTTTGTTCTATTATATAGCCACCTTTATTTCTTGGAGCTGGTGTCGTTACCTTTAAAGGATGATTTAAATCAATTCTTCCACTTGTTTTAATTTGTTTAGGATCATAGTTTATTGTTATATCATTTTCTCTTATATTTATTCTTTGATCAGGATCTATTCTTTGATGTGCCAGTAAGTTATAAGTATTAGGGTCTTGTTCTGGTCTTACACCAAATGATGGTGGCATATAAGGGTTTTTCCAAACTCCGTCTTCCCTATATGCTGCAAAATCAGTTCCATATACCTTTACATCTTGTAACTTATAAAGAGGTTCATAACCTTTACCAGACCATCTAGCAATTTGGTTATCGCTTTGGTAGTCTGTTGTTATCCAATTGAATTGTGTTGTCTTTGAACCATATGAAAATCCCATAGGATTTAGATAAGCCATTACTGTTACATACCATTGTCCATCTTCTTTTTGGTATACATCTCTGAAGTAGTAGAATTGGTTAGAGTTACTTGATCCTGAGTCGTATGGTCCATAGTCTGCATTTATATCTTTGTGTAATACAGGATTTCCTGTAGCACCCGCAACTCCAGGTGCTACTTTTATAGTAAATGGATATGTCTTTGATTGTGTAGCATAATACTTATCTGGAATTATACCTCTAAGGTTTATTGATGCTGTTGCTGGTCCACCTTTTGACTTATCATTAAATACATAAGTCAATAAGTTTGTGTTGTAATCGAAATATGGATCTGCAACTTCTACTCCATCTATAACAATCTTAGGAAATTCAGAAAAGTATTGTGTAAAGTCAAGATTTCTATCAAATTGAATTTCAAATCTTGTACCTGGAGCTGAATTGGATAAAGTAATGTCAGCGTGGTATTTTAAAGATTCAAATTTGTAGGCTTCCCATACTCCTGTTTTTACACCAATATCTCCTGGTTCGTTTTCTAGGTATTCAAGTCTTTGATTAACATTTGTTACTGTTGCCTTTTTTGAAGTATCTGTCTCTTCACCTTGTTCTATATAGTAGTCACGTCCAGCTTCTGGTGTACCAATACCATCTTCAAATCTTGCGGTGTAAGTTACTTGACCTTGGTCATCAACTACAACTTCAAAGTATACGCCATTTTTTTGGTATCCATCTGGTGCTTGAGCTTCTTCTAGTCTGTATGTTCCTGGTGGATATTGTCCGAAATCAGCTGTACCATTTTTGTCAGTAAATTTATTGGCAAGTGTTCTTCCTTTGCTATCTTTTAGAACAAATTCTGCACCTTGAAGTCTGTTTCTATTTCCGTCTTTATCAAATGTGTCGCCAAATTTTGTAATAGTAATTGGACTTTTCGTGAATTCTTCGTTTGTTATAATTAGTTGATTTTCTCCAGCTTCTCCACTTGATTTGTTAATAATAACATTTTGAGTAAGTTTTGTTTGTCCAGCTGTATCTTTATCTGTCAACCAATCATAGTCTAAGCTTACAGATTGTTTATCTCCAATATTTGCCTTTACTTTTACTAAGAATCCCCAGTCGTTCTCAAATCTTTTTTGTGGGAAATAGATTTGGTATCCAGTTTTTCCTGTGTAAGCATCTGTTTTATTCGGAGTACCTGTAATCTTGTTATTGTTTGGAGCATTTATTACATTATTTCCAAGTAAGCGAATATATCCATCAGCATTTTGTTTTTCCATGCTGTATTTAACGTTATTTCTAAATCCTGAAGATACGTCGTATGCTGTTACATCTGTAATGTCTACACCTGGAATAGAAATGTTAAGTCTTGTATCTCTATTTGTACCATCCCCCCCATTATTGCTTTGTGGTTTTAGGTATAGGTAGAACTCAACTTCGTTTTGATTAGTTGTTTTATTAGTTGTTATCTTTCCATAGTGCATAGCATTCATGTAGTCTGGCCAGTTAGGTGCACTGTCGTGTTGAACTAGTTTTGTTTCATTACTTCCACTTGATTGGATATTGCTACCATTTACACTGATTGTACCATTTTCTGCTATGGTGATTGTTTTATGTGATTGATCAAGCTTATATCCATCTGGAGCTTTTTCTTCTATTAAATTATAAGTTCCTGGCAGCACATTACTAAATGTTGCCTTACCTTGGTCATCAGTAATTATTGATGGTTGATTATCGCCTAGTAATTTAAATCTTGCTCCTGCAAGTTTTTTACTTGGGTCTTTGCTATCAACTTTTACTACTGTAAAGCTTACTGGATTTTGACTTGATTGTGGAATAGCAGAGTTATGGATATATTGACTATTTGTATCGATTTGATAGTAGTTGGCATTTTCGTTGTATTTGTATGTTTTGCCATCTGATCCTGTTACTGTTGGACTATCAAATTCTTGACTTATTTTATGACCAACTTTATCGGCTGTTCCATCATCTGTGATATTCCAATATCTTGCGTCAGGCACTACAACAAGTCTTTGATTTTCTCCAGCTTTACCTGCATCTACGTGTTTCTCAGTTATTTGAGTTCCAGCATCATCTTTTGCGATGAATTTTTGAGCTGGCATTGTCATGCCGTTTACTGGCAAGTTCCATTCTTGATCAATATATAGGTCTTGGAATTTTGATATTTTAACTCCTGATATAGTGTAAGAGTGAGGAGTTGTTGATTCATCTACGTCGTGTGTGAATTGATATACTCCAATGTTACCTACAGCTTGGGAAGTTTTAGGATCAGTTTCTTTAGCTGGAATAGAAGTTAGATTTGTTTCTTCAACTACCTTTACTACCATTTGACCATAAGTAGGACTGCTTGTGTTATTATCTACACCATAAACTACTCTCTTACCAGATTTTATTTTTGCTCCTTCAAGAGTTCTAGTTTCTAAAGGTAGACCTTTATTTGTATCTAATGTACACACTCCGTCTGTTATAGTCCATTGAGCCTTTGTGTTTGATAAAAATTTACCTTCTATAGTAGTACGATTGTTTATACCTACTCTGGTAGGTGTGTCTTGTTCTACTTTGTCCTTTGGATATCCCTTATCCATTACACTTCTAACTGCACCAACATATGGATGACCATCAGTCAAGTCCTTAGTAAGAACAGTAGAAATATCTAAAACATAGGCAGCTTGTCTATTACTTACAGGTGTATAGATAGTATACATATAGGATTTTGTTGATTGATTTATTGTAGAGTGCTTTGAATCAACTATTCCTGTTTTGCTTTTTATGGCATTATCTTGGATAACTCCAGTAGAATCACTTGAAGTTATGCTTTCGATTTTTTCAAGTCCTGAACCTTCTACTAGAGTGAAGTTCATCTTCATGCCTAGGTCAGTTTTTAAATCTTTGTCAGATTCAATTTTTACTACCCAGTTTATTCCAACCATTTCCCCGTTTTTTATGACTGGATTACCTACTGAGTCAATATCTAATCTATAGTTTTTACTCGAATCAACTATTTGTGTAACATCATCCCTGCCAGGTTCTATTATTGAGCCAGCTAAGTTACCGTTTTTGTCAACTTTTTGCGGAACAAGGTCTTTTGGTGGGTTGTTTACTCCAATTCCAGTTACCTTGTTGATTACTGTAAATGTTCCATCACCGCCAAGTTTAATTTTACCTATATTATAATCCACAGGAATATTAAGTGGAACTTGGATGTTTTCGTTAATATCTCTTGTTAAAGTATAAGTAATTGTATTATTTTTATTGTATTTTGGAGTAGCAATAATTTCGCCATTGTATTTTATAGATGGAAGAGTTGATTCATCGTTTACAGTAAGTTTTTCATCTAAATGGATTGTAAAAGATTGTCCTTTTTGAACTTGTCCATTTTTATTTGAAATATCATACCTAGTAATGATATTAAACTTCTTACCTTCTAGATTTAATTCATTGGCTGCAAACACATGTGGATTGAAGTTCTTATCTGCATCTTTTTCGATAAGAGCTTTGAGTGCATCTTTGTTATCTTCCATTAGCTTTGCTTGTTCTTCTTTTGTAAGGTTGTATTTTGTTTCAAAGCTGGATAATAATGCTTGAACTTCTTTTAATCCATTTGCTTTTACTGATAGGATTGCTTTTAGTTCACGGTCTGCTTTTTGAAGATTTGTTAATCCGAAGAATTCTTTGATGCCTTCTAATAATCCTTTTGTTTCTTTGCTGACTTCTTTTTTATCAGTTGTCTTTTTATTGTCTTCTTTATTATTAGCATCTTTATTATTAGCATCTTTTTTATCTTCTGATTTTTTGATGTCTTCTTTTTTGTCTTGTAATGCTTTGTCAAATTCTTCTGCTTTTTGTTTTCTTTCTTCTGGTGTTGCAGGTTCTTTTTTGACTTCTTCAGTTGTTTCCTTCTTCTTTATAATAGGTTCTTCTTCTTGGTTTTCTTCTGTGTCTTGTACTAGTCCAAGAAGTTTTTTGTTTTCAAGGTCTTTTTTCGCTTTTTCTTCAGCGGCTTTTTTAGCTTCTGCTTCAGCTTGTTTTTTGGCAAGTTCTTCTTGTTTTGCTTTTTCTTCTGCTTTTGCTTTTTGTTTTGCTTCGGCTTCTGCTTTTAACTTTTCAGCTTCTGCTTTGGCTTTGGCATCTGCTTCTTGTTTTGCCTTGGCATCTTTTTCTGCTTTGGCTTTTTCTTCAAGAGCTTTTTGTTCTTCTGATTTTTTAGCTTCTTCTGCTTTTTGTTTGTCAGCTTCTTGTTTTGCTTTGGCGTCTGCTTCTTCTTTAGCTTTGGCATCGGCTTTTGCTTTTTCTTCGGCTTCTTTCTTTGCTTTTGCTTCAGCTTCGGCTTTTGCCTTGGCGTCTGCCTCTGCTTTGGCTTTTGCTTCGGCAACTTCTTTTTTGTGTTCTATTGATGATGTAACTTCAGCTGGTAATTGTTCTGTTTGATATGTGCTGTAAGTTTTATCATCTAATATAACTGCAAATAAGTCTGCGTTTTGTTTTACTTCAAGTGGATTATTGTCATCCTTATTAAGAGCTATTGTTGTAAGTTTGCTGTCAACTGCTTTGTCAACTTTGAAGTCGAAGATGTAAGTACGGTTGTGTTTGTCACCTTCTGGTACTTCGCCATCTTGTTGAAGTCTGCGTTCTTCTGCAAGTTGAAGTCTGTGTTGTTCTGTTGATTTTAGATTTTCTGGAAGTTTGTTGAACAATCCTTCTTTATCAAAATCAAATTCGTCTACGACTTTAAGACTGTATACTTTGTAGTCGTCTCCAAAGTCTTCCTTATCAGCTTGAGGCACATAGTTGTTATGGATTCTGTATTTTCCATCTTCTTGTACTACGGATACATCCAAGCTCAATCCTTGATCTTTGAGTGATTTGTCCACTCTGTCGAATTCTTTGTGAGCCTCTTCTACTGTATCAAATGTCCTCTCGTCATAAAGACTAAAATCTTTTCTAACTAATAGTTTGATGTTAGAATTGATGTTCGTGGTGTTCAATACAAACTTGACGTTCGTATCTGTGTCCAAATTCTTGTCATCAATTACTGTAGCGAGGTTCAATGAAAAGTTGGCATAGGTATCCTGTTTCAAGGTCTCGAGCTTTTGTATTACATATCTCTTGTCGAGCTCTTCCTCCTTAGCAAATGATGTTATGGCTGGAACGCATGATTGTATGAACATCAGCATTACCATGACTAACGCCGTTAGTCTATCAAATATTTTCTTCATTTTAACCTCCTGAATTACTTGATTTTTATTTCAAATGTTAGTTTTTTGATATTTATTATACTAATTTTATTCTCTACTGCTTTACATGCATTTAGATTAAAATACTACAAACATTCCGCTGATTAATGCATATCGTTTGCATTTATTCTCTTAACATAAAGAAAGAATCAGCCCAACATATTTTATGA
>OAVX01000731.1_pt1 | contig 14201 bp, 7 predicted proteins | sample 1476471 | NCBI WGS metagenome assembly OAVX01 (sample SAMEA2580114, study PRJEB22360) | human gut metagenome | biome: human gut; feature: human-associated habitat; material: faeces | place: Denmark | collected 2008/2010
TAAAATTTCTAACCAATATTTACTATATGGTGAGAATTTAAACGAAATAAATTATGATGCTGAGGCTTTGATATACAATTTGCTTGTTAGTAACTCAAATTTGAAGTTGAAGTTTGATAGGGATAAATTAACTGATTTGTTGGTAATAGAACCTGAGAAAAATTCTATAACCATAGATAAAATCAGAGATATTTCAAAATTTGTATCCACAAAGCCTTTTGAATCTAATAACAAGGTCGTGTTGATAAAACAGGCTGATTTGATGAGGACAGAGGCTTCTAACGCTCTTTTAAAAAATTTGGAAGAGCCAAAGCCTTTTGTGTATTTTATACTACTTACAGACAATAAGAATAAACTTCTCAAAACTATTATTTCAAGATGTCAAGTAATTAATTATCTAAGTGAAAGAGAAAATGAAGAATTTGATTATACCACAGCTTTGGACATTTTGGATAAATCTATGGGGCAAAATCTTCTTACAATGTTAGATTCTAAGGAATATTTGTCAGATTTTCAAAAAGACACAGATGTATTGTTTGATTTTTTGATGGAGTTTTATTCGTCGTTTTTGAAATTTGTGAAGACTAAGGACGAGTCTTCTTTGAATAAAGATTTTGTGAAATTGTACAAGAAATATCCAAAGGCTAATGAGAGAATTATCGTGGATACTTTGGACAAGATTGAGTCTGTAAGAGGATATTTTAAAGTTAATGCGAATTTTGAGCTTTCTATGGAAGAGCTTTTATTGTATATAATGGAGGAAAACTATGCTTGATGTAACTGGTGTTAGTTTTAGACAAGCTGGTAAAGTGTATTACTTCGACTCCAATAATCTTCAATATAAACTAGGAGATCACGTAATTGTAGAGACTGCTCGTGGTATTGAGTATGGAGTTGTTGTAAAAGAAAATTTTGAAATTAATGAAAAAGAATTATCGTCTGATCTTAAACCAATCATAAGATTGGCTGATAGTGCAGATGATTATATTTATATGGAAAATAAAAAGAAAGCTAAGGAATCTATCGAAGTCTGCAAAGAAAAAGTAAAAGAATTCGGTTTGGATATGAAATTAGTGGACTGTGAATATACATTTGATAACAATAAGGTTATTTTTTATTTTACTTCAGATGAAAGAGTTGATTTCAGGGAATTAGTAAAAGAATTAGCGAGAATTTTCAGAATCAGAATAGAATTGAGACAAATTGGAGTGAGGGATCAAGCGAAGATTGCAGGAGGAATTGGTCCTTGTGGTCAAAGATGCTGCTGCAACAGATATATGAGAAATTTCAATCCAGTTAGTATCAAAATGGCAAAAGACCAATCATTATCTCTCAATCCTTCAAAAATCAGTGGGCTTTGTGGAAGACTTATGTGTTGCTTGAATTATGAGCAAGAAGGTTATGAGTGCAAATTAAAGAAAATGCCACATGTTGGTCAAAAAGTTACTACTGAGATGGGAGAAGGAGTTGTGACTGAAACTAATACTCTTTTGGAATCTGTGAAAGTAAAAGTGATGACAGAGGATCAAACTGAAGAATTAGTTCAAGTGAATGTCGACGAATTAATTGATTTTAATAAATGCGGTGGATGTAATCATAAATGTCATTAAGCACTTGCATTTATTTAAATATTGTGTAATAATGATTGTAGAGCATAAATACATAATACGCTCTAAAATTACAAGGGGGTAAAGCAATATGGCTTATAAAATTTCTGACGATTGTATCGCTTGCGGACAATGTAAACCTGAATGTCCAGTAGATTGTATTTCTGAAGGGGACATTTATACAATTGATCAAGACGCATGTATCGATTGTGGTTCTTGTGCTGACGTATGTCCAGTAGATGCTCCACATCAAGACTGCTAATTTTAGGGGAGAATTAGACTACTCATTTTTGAGTGGTCTATTTTTTTAATATGAAAAGAGAACATTTTATACCAAAAACAGATTTAAAAATAATTGCTGATGATGAGAAATTTTCTTTTACGATTGATTCAATTTTACTCACAGATTTTGCAAAAATGAAAAAAGGCACCAATCTAATTGATATTGGCTGTGGGACAGGAATATTGATGTTGAGATGTAATGCAATGTATAATTTGTCAAAATGCATCGGAATTGAAATTCAAAAAGATGTTGCAGATATGTTGGCTGAAACAATCGCGATTAATAATTTGGAAAATGTCGATATTATCAATGATGATTTTAAAAATGTCTACATCAAAAATGATTCAATCGACAATATAATAGTTAACCCTCCTTATCAAAAAAATGGCCATGGTATTTCTAACAAAAATACTAATTTTCATACATCGAGATACGATAATGAGATGAAATTGGAAGATTTATTTGAATTTGCAAAGTTGAAGCTCAAATCTAATAGGTCTTTATTTATGATAAATAGATGTGAGAGATTGGTCGATTTATTAAGTATTGCAAGAAAATATAATATGGAAGCAAAGAGAATTAGGTTTGTGCAATCAAGAATTGATGATAAGCCCAATCTCGTTATGATACAATTTGTGAAAAATCAGAAACCATTCTTAACTTTTGAGAAAAATCTGATTATTTACGATGGTGAAGACTACACGGAAGAAGTGATGAATATATATGGAATTACAAAAGTCTAAAATTTACGTCGTGCCTACTCCAATTGGAAATTTGGCAGATATGACTTTGAGGTCGTTGGACGTTTTGAAGAATGTGGATGTGATTTATTGCGAAGATACCAGAAATACATCGAAATTACTGAATTATTACGACATCAAAACGCCTCTTGTAAGTTATCACAAACATAACGAACAAAGCAGATCAGAAGAAATTATCGACAAAATTTTATTGGAAAATATAAATTGCGCGGTAGTAAGTGATGCGGGGATGCCTTCTATCAGTGATCCGGGACAAATTTTACTGGAAAAAGCTATTGATCGTGATGTCGATATTGAAGTGCTGCCCGGTGCAAGTGCTGCAATTACTGCTTTGGTCAGAAGTGGATTCGATAGTTTGCAATTTGCATTCTTGGGATTCGTGCCTAGGAAAAACGCTGACAAAAATAAGTTTTACGAACAAATCAAAAACGCGACTATGACCACAATAATATACGAATCAGTTCATAGAATTGAGGCGACAGTGCAAGAACTCAGTGAGTTTTTGGAAGATAGAAAAATTTGTGTTTTAAGAGAGCTTACTAAAATTCACGAGTCCGTTATGAAAGGGACTTGTGCTGAAGTTATCGAAATGTTAAAAAACGAAACTGTAAAAGGGGAATTCGTAATTGTAATCGACAAACTCATTGAAGAAGATGAAGATATAGATGTAAAAGAAAAACTTACAGAACTCATCAACGATGGAATGTCAAAAAAACAAGCAGTGAAAATCGTCAGCGATGTGTACGGTTTGAAGAAAAATGATGTCTACAAAGAGAGCTTAGAATTATGATTTCAAAAGATTTGATGGATGAAGTCTCTCATTTAAATGAGAGACTTAAAAACAGAAAAAATATCTCTAAATTAAGCAGAGAATATATCAGAAATTTAATTACAAATGAGATTGGGAACTTCAAAGTTTATGATAGATTTGATGTTAATAAGTTAAAAGAAATTAAAGAATCAGGTAGTATTTGCGTCGTAGATGGCTCAGTTAATAGAATCGGTGCAAATTATCCAAACTATGTGGAGTTTTTTCAGTCTATGGCTCTTCTAAGTTCTGATCAAGAACCTTTGGTTAAGGCGGATATTTTGTGTCCATTGGTGGATGAATTTTCGGAACGTGATCAATTCCAAATCTCAAAAGAAAAATTGTGTGCTACAGAACTTGCTGTAGCGATTGAAGCAGTTTCACATCACGACATCAAAATACTTATGATGGATGGAACTTTAATGAGATATAGCCTTGAAGCGGAAGATTTATATGAAGATTTGGTGAAACTTTGTGATATGAAAGGTGTTTTGTTAGTTGGAGTTGTCGAAGAAATCAGCACGAAGATTATCATGAACACTTTTAACGAAAATGATAATTATGTGGGGATGCTTTTCGACAGGGAAGCTTTGTTCAATGCATTAGATATGGATGAAGGGTTTGTCGTAAAAAACCATAAATCCAGAAAAGAAGAGTACAATATAGAACAAGCTTTCATCAGAACTTCCAAGGATCCTTGTGTAATAGCTATCGACATTCCTTCACAAAACATGAATGATTTTGATGAAATAATTTCTTTTGTACTTACAATGTCAGATGAAAATACAAGAGGAGTGCCGTTTTTGTTAGATTTGGTAGACAAGAAAACTAGGATTGACAACAAACAAGCTGAAATATTGGCGAAGAAATACTTGGATACAGAAATGTACCAATCGATATTTAGATCTCAAAGGAGTAAAAGAGTTATATAATGAATGATTTAGACTTTAGAGTAGTCGGCATGACCGACCAAATCGAATGTTTTGTAGCTAGTAAATACGATAGACTTAGAATCAATGAGTATATGATTGTGGAAGATATCAAACAAGGGGATATTTTGTGTCAAGTCACAGAAACTCACAGTGTTAATGAATTTATGGAGTCAAACACCGCCGATTCTTATATAACCAAAGAACAAATTCTAAAACTTCAAGCGGTAGGATACAACATTTCTGAAGGAATCAAATACATTTACAAATTCAGAGTGATGGACGATCCAGCATTTGCGATTGAAGCAGGATCAACAGTTAGAAAACCAAAGTTCGATGAGATTAAACACTTGTTTTATTCTGGTACAATTGACAAATCACTTGAAATAGGAATTATAAAAAATACTGAAGAGATTTATAAAACATGTCCCGTTGAATACAAAAATTTGCTTAAAATCATGGATTCTAACCAAAAAATCCACGACCAAGAAGAATTGGTGTATTTATTTAATTATTACAATATGATTGAATATCCGCATATTGGTATTTTTGGAGGATCAGGATCTGGTAAATCATACGGGCTGAGAGTAGTAATTGAAGAATTAATGAAAAAATCTGTTCCTACGATAGTGTTTGATCCACATAATCAAATGGTATTTAAGGATAGAACGCTTGAAAATTATGGGGTTGATTTTTCTGACAAATTTGAAGTTTTAAAAGTTGGGGAAGATTTGGGGATTAATTTTCCTGATTTGAACAGATATGAGCTTATCAGTTTGATAGAAACACAAGGAGAACTCACGGAATCCATGAAATCTGCTTATGAAGCTATCCTTGATAAAGACGCAATAACACAATCGAGTGCTAATGCATTTTTGGATTATTTGACAAACATATCCAGAGCCTTGTCAGATAAGGAAGATGACACGACGGGATACTATGAAAGATTTTCACAACTTGTAAACGTGGATTCACTTCAAGCTGTTATCAGGAGATTTAATAGATTAATGAACACAGATATATTTTTGAACACTTCTCAAAAACTTTTTGAAGCACTAAAAGAGGGCAAAACAGTCATCATACAGGGTACGCAAAAAATGTTGAACTTGTACGCATCGTACGCAGTGAATTCTTGTTACAGAAAAAGAAGAAGATATGTTGATGCTATGACAAACGAATATTTTCCGATTATATGTATGGTTTTTGATGAAGCTCACAATTTCTGTGGCAGCGATCAAGTATCTGTTACAAGAAGAATAATTAAAGAGATCGCCCAAGAAGGTAGAAAATACGGAGTTTTTCTCATACTAGCTTCCCAAAGAATGGCTGCAATCGAACAGACTACAATTGCACAGTTGTCTACAAAATTTATTTTTAGAATTTCAACCGAAAAGGACCTTGAAGTTATCAGGAAAGAAACTGATTTGTCATCTGAAGAAATACGAAGACTTCCTTATCTATCCAACGGTGATGTATTCATTTCCCAAGCTCAAATCGGAAAAACATTGTTTGCAAGAATTAGACTTGCATACACTACACAGCCGAAATTCAAAAATCCATTTGATGAAATGTATCGAATTCTGGAAATAAATGTTCAAAAGAAAAATGAATCGGATATGGAATTATTTAAAATGTTGAAAGAAGATAACGTATTTCCAATAACTCTTGATTTATTTAGGATTTGTAAGATAATCGAAGAAAGACACAATATAAAACTGAGTGTTAGTGAATTGGAAGACAAATTAAATAAGCTTAGCAATGATGGATACATTACCAAGAAAAAATCTATAATGGGAGAAAGCTACTATTTAAAAGAGGAGTAATATGAAAGTTAGTTTAAATACGAAAGTTATGAACGTTTTTTGTGGTACAAATTCAAAAATAAGATTGAACAAGTTATTCGATTATATGCTTGAATGTTCCATTAAACAGGAAGAAATTCTTAAAGAAGAGCTTAAAGATTTGAAAGGGAGTTGGATTATATATCAATGGGATGTTGATATAAATGACATTCCTGAAAGATTTGACGATTTGACAATTCAAACTTACCACACTTATACCAGAAAATTCTACGCTTTTCGTAACTACGATGTTTTTAGAAATGGCGAACTAATTGTAAGAGCTAAAACAAAATGGCTGCTTGTCAATCCGGAAAAGAAGCTTCCTATAAGAATAGGTGACGATCTTGGAGTGATTTACGGAAGAGAAGATGGTTATGAAATAATAGAAAAAGATGTGGAGTTACTAGATGGCGACTATGAAAAATGTGGTGAGTATACTGTAAGAAAAACAGATATAGATTACAATTATCACGCAAACAATGCTAGATATATAGAATGGATTGAAAATTATCTTGACTATGACACAATTAAAAAGGCGGAAGTTGTATATAAGAAAGAACTTAAACTAGATGAAACTGTTGAAATTTATAAATTGGTAGAAGATTCTATCATTTATTTCAAATTAATTTCTGATGGAGTTTTGAAAACAATTATAAAAATTACGAAATAAATTTAGCTCACAAAATGAATTTTTGTTTTGTGAGTTTTTTTATTTTAAATTTTAGGAAATAGCTAAAATTTCGCAAAAAAATAATTGACAAAATAAAACTGTTGTTATATAATTCTAAGATACAGTATAAAAATGGATAATTATGCTATAAAGTAGATTATTTAGGAGTTTAAGATAGTATAAGGGGTGAAGTATATGCATACTGAAAAGTATGGAGTAACGGACAGAGTTAGCTTTTCTAGGAACAAAAATGTTTTGGGACTTCCAAATCTTATTGGTATTCAAACTGATAGTTTCGATTGGTTTGTAAAAAAAGGTATTAAGGAAGTTTTTGAAGATATTAGTCCTATAAAAGATTATGCGGGAAGTCTTGTTTTGGAATTTGTGGATTATTATTTTGAGGAAAATCCAAAATATACAATCCAAGAGGCAAAAGACAGAGATACTAACTATTCTTGCCCGTTAAAAGTGAAAGTAAGATTAATTAACACCGACACAGAAGAAGTAAAAGAACAAGAAGTTTTTATGGGTGATTTCCCTTTGATGACAGACAGTGGTACATTTATCATCAATGGTGCTGAAAGGGTAATTGTAAGCCAACTTGTAAGAAGTCCTGGTGTTTACTTCGCCGAAGAAATTGATAAATCAGGTAACAGCAACTTCGCATCTACAGTTATTCCAAACAGAGGTGCTTGGCTTGAAATGGATACTGATGCAAGTGGTGTAGTGAATATTAGAATCGACAGAACTAGAAAATTACCTGTTACTACATTACTTAGAGCTTTATTATTTGATACTGATGAAGAAATAATTGAAGCTATGGGAGATTCTGAAATTTTAAGAAAAACTCTCGAAAAAGAAATTTCAAAAGACAGAGAAAGTGCTTTAATTGAAATTTATAAGAAATTAAAACCAGGAGATCCTGCATCTTTAGAAAGTGCAGAACCTTTGATTAACAACATGTTCTTTGACAGTAGAAGATACGACTTAGCAAAGGTAGGACGTTACAAATTTAATAAAAAATTATCTTTGAGAGACAGAATTACTAATCAAAAAGCAAAAGAAGATGTTGTGGATACATCAACAGGAGAAATATTAGCTACTGCAGGAGATTTGATTACTGAAGAAATGGCAATCGAAATCGAAAACGCAGGTATAAATGTTGTTGATGTTATCGGACACGAAGGTCAAAGTGTTCGTGTTATTGGTAACCACTTTGTTGATTTGGATAGTTTTGGTTTGGATATGGATTTATCTGATTTGAATTTGTCAGAAAAAGTTTATTATCCTATTATGGAAAAAATCTTGGAAGAAAATGATGACGAAAAATCAATCAGAAGAGCAATTGAAGAAAATGTTCATCAATTATCTCCAATTCATATAATCCATTCAGATATTTTGGCATCCATTAACTACGAATTTAATTTATTCTTTGGAATTGGTTCAACTGATGATATCGACCATTTAGGTAACAGACGTGTAAGAACTATTGGTGAATTGTTACAAAATCAATTTAGAATTGGTCTATCAAGAATGGAAAGAGTTGTAAGAGAAAGAATGAGCACACAAGACCCAGACTTGGCAACTCCACAATCATTAATCAATGTTCGTCCAGTTACTGCAGCAATCAAAGAATTCTTTGGTTCAAGTCAGTTGTCACAATTCATGGAACAAACAAACCCATTGGCAGAACTTACTCACAAGAGAAGATTGTCAGCTTTAGGACCAGGTGGTTTGTCAAGAGACAGAGCAGGCGTTGAAGTTCGTGACGTTCACGACTCTCACTATGGTAGAATCTGTCCGATAGAAACACCAGAAGGACCAAATATCGGTCTTATAACTTCCATGACAACTTATTCTACAACTAATGAATATGGTTTCTTAGAAACTCCATACAGACGTGTTGACAAGGAAACTGGAGAAGTTACTGAAGATATTGTTTATTTGACTGCTGATGAAGAAGATAAATATATAATTGCACAAGCGAACGAACCATTGGATGAAAATTCTAGATTTATAAATGAAAGAGTTTCTGGTCGTGGTATCAACGGCGAAAATGATATTTATCCAAGAGAACTTATCGACTACATGGACGTTAGTCCGCAACAAATCGTATCTGTAGGTACAGCTATGATTCCTTTCTTGGAAAACGACGATGCTACTCGTGCGTTGATGGGCTCAAACATGCAAAGACAAGCAGTTCCATTGTTGGCAACTCAAGCACCAATTATCGGTACTGGAATTGAACACAAGGCTGCTAAGGACTCTGGTGTAGTAGTTAAAGCAAAACACAAAGGTACAGTTACTAAGGTATCTTCTGATTTGATTGAAATCACTCGTGATGAAGATAGAAAAGTTGACAAGTACACTATTCGTAAATTTAAAAAGGCAAACCAAGGTACAACTTTCAACCAAAGACCTATCGTGAATAAAGGGGACAAGGTTGATGTTGATGATATAATCGCAGACGGTCCAAGTACAAACATGGGAGAAATGGCTTTAGGTAAGAACATTCTTATTGCATTCATGACTTGGGAAGGATACAACTACGAAGATGCGATGTTATTAAACGAAAAATTAGTTGTTGATGATGTATTGACATCAGTTCATATAGAAGAACACGAATCAGAAGCTCGTGAAACAAAATTAGGCGCTGAAGAAATCACTAAAGATATTCCAAATGTCGGAGAAGATATGAGAAAGAATCTTGATGATGAAGGAATTATTAGAATTGGTGCCGAAGTAAAATCAGGAGATATTTTAGTTGGTAAAGTTACTCCAAAAGGAGAAACAGAATTATCTGCTGAAGAAAGATTATTGAGAGCTATATTTGGCGAAAAAGCTAGAGAAGTAAGAGATACTTCATTGAGAGTTCCTCATGGCGAATCTGGTGTTGTTGTTGATGTTAAAACTTATTCAAGAGCAAACGGCGATGAATTATCACCAGGTGTAAATAAGGTAGTTAGAGTATTCGTAGCTACTAAGAGAAAAATCATGGTTGGGGATAAAATGTGTGGTCGTCACGGTAACAAGGGTGTCGTTTCAAGAATTATGCCAGAAGAAGACATGCCATACTTACCAGATGGTACACCAGTTCAAGTAGTTCTTAACCCATTAGGGGTACCAAGTCGTATGAACATCGGACAAGTACTTGAAGTTCATTTGGGACTTGCAGCTAGTAAATTAGGTTGGAAAGTTGCTACACCAGTATTTGATGGTGCAAGTGACATTGAAATAGAAGATGCTTTGGAAGAAGCAGGATATCCAAAGACAGGAAAGATTTGGTTAAGAGATGGTAGAAGTGGAGAATACTTCGACAACCCAGTAACTGTAGGATACATGTATATGTTGAAACTACACCACATGGTTGCAGAAAAAATCCACGCTAGATCAACTGGACCATACTCTCTTGTAACTCAACAACCATTGGGTGGTAAAGCTCAATTTGGTGGTCAAAGATTTGGAGAAATGGAAGTTTGGGCATTAGAAGCATATGGTGCAGCTCATACTCTTCAAGAAATTTTAACAGTAAAATCAGATGATGTTGTAGGTCGTGTTAAAACTTACGAAGCTATTATTAAGGGCGAAAACATTCCTGAACCAGGAATTCCAGAATCATTCAAAGTTTTAATTAAAGAACTTCAATCATTATCTTTGGATGTTAAATTACTTGATGAAAATAATGAAGAAGTCGAATTGATAGAAGAAGACGATGATTCTACAGAATTCGGCAGCGATGATAGACTATAAGAAAGGAGAGGGCTCCTTGGTACAAAAAAATACTTTTGAAGCTATGAAAATTGGTTTGGCTTCACCAGACAAAATCAGACAATGGTCTTGGGGAGAAGTTAAAAAACCAGAAACTATAAATTATAGAACACTAAAACCTGAAAAAGAAGGTTTATTCTGTGAAAAAATATTTGGACCTACAAAAGATTACGAATGTAATTGTGGTAAATACAAAAGAATAAGATACAAGGGTATTGTATGCGAAAAATGTGGTGTAGAAGTTACTAAATCAAAAGTTAGACGTGAAAGAATGGGCCACATTGAACTTGCAACTCCTGTAAGTCATATCTGGTATTTCAAAGGAATTCCATCACGTATGGGATTGTTATTGGATATGAGTCCTAGAGCACTTGAAAAAGTTCTTTATTTTGCATCATTTGTAGTAATAGATCCAGGTAAAACTGATTTATACGAAAAACAATTATTAACTGAACAAGAATACGAAGAATACTGTGACAAGTATGAAGAAGATGTTGATTTCAGAGCCAAAATGGGAGCTGAAGCAATAAAAGAACTTCTTCAAAAAATAGACTTACAAGAAGAATACAAAAATTTAACTGAAACTTTCGAAGGGGCAACTGGACAAAAGAAAGTTAGGATTTTAAGAAGACTTGAAGTTGTAGAAGCATTCATTGAATCAAAAAATGATCCTTCATGGATGATTATGGATGTAATTCCAGTAATTCCACCAGATATCAGACCAATGGTACAACTTGAAGGTGGAAGATTTGCTACAAGTGATTTGAATGATTTATACAGAAGGGTTATCAACAGAAATAATCGTCTAAAAAGATTATTGGACATTGGATCTCCTGAAATCATTGTAAGAAACGAAAAAAGAATGCTTCAAGAAGCAGTAGATGCACTTATCGACAATGGTAGACGTGGTAAACCTGTAACAGGACCTGGTAACAGACCATTAAAGAGTTTGTCAGATATGCTTAAAGGTAAATCTGGTCGTTTCAGACAAAACTTGCTAGGTAAGAGAGTTGACTATTCTGGTCGTTCAGTAATAGTTATCGGACCAAACTTGAAATTCTATCAATGCGGTCTTCCTAAGAAAATGGCTCTTGAATTATTCAAACCATTTGTAATTAGAGAATTAGTTAAAAGAGAAATTTCACACAACGTTAAGAATGCTAAGAAATTAGTTGAAAGAGAAAACGACAAAGTGTGGGATGTTTTGGAAGATATTATAGTCGATCATCCAGTATTATTAAACCGTGCACCGACATTGCACAGACTTGGTATTCAAGCATTTGAACCAATATTAGTTGAAGGAAAAGCTATCAAACTTCACCCATTAGTATGTACTGCATACAATGCGGACTTTGACGGTGACCAAATGGCAGTCCATTTGCCACTATCTCCAGAGGCACAAGCAGAAGCTAGACTTTTGATGTTAAGTACGAACAACATTCTTGCACCAAAAGATGGTAAGCCAATCACGACTCCTTCACAAGATATGGTATTGGGTTCATTCTACATGACTACTAGAAAAGAAGGTCAAAAAGGTGAAGGCTTAATCTTCAAAGATATAGATGAAATGATGTTAGCTTATGCAATGCATTATGTAACATTGCAAACAATAGTAAAAGTTAAACGCGACAGTGTGAATAACGATGGAACAAGTAAAATCGTAGAAAGCACTGTTGGTAGATTTATCTTCAACGAAGGAATTCCTCAAGATTTGGGTATGGTGAACAGAGAAGAAGATCCATATTCACTTGAAGTTGATTTGCAAGTTGACAAGAAAATGCTATCTAAAATCATCGATTTAACTTTCAGAAAATATGGAAATATCAGAACTGCTGAATTGTTAGACTACATCAAATCTATGGGATACAAGTATTCTACAATTGGTGCGTTGACAATATCAATGGGAGATATTACAATTCCTGATTCAAAGAAAGTTATCATTGAACAAGCTGAACAAAGAATTGATATGGTTCAAGATATCTATCTTCAAGGGGATATTACAAACGAAGAAAGATACAAGAAAGTCATCGAAATTTGGGAACAATGTATTAAAGATGTAACTAAAGCTTTGATGACAAACCTTCCTGCTGATAACAATTTGAATATAATGGCCGTTTCTGGAGCCCGTGGTAGTGAAAATCAAATCAGACAATTAGGTGGTATGCGTGGTCTTATGTCCGATACTGCTGGTAACACTATCGAAATTCCTATCACATCAAACTTCCGTGAAGGTCTTTCAGTACAAGAATTCTTTATTTCAACACACGGTTCAAGAAAAGGTCTATCAGATACCGCTCTTAGAACTGCGGACTCAGGATATTTGACAAGAAGACTTGTAGATGTATCACAAGATGTAATTATAACTGAAGATGATTGTGGTACTGATGAATATATCGTTGCAAAAGAAATCAAAGACGGCAACAGACAAGTTGAAGATTTGAAATCTAGAATTATTGGTAGATACGCATTTGAAGATATTCTCGATTTGGATACTGGAGAAATCATAGTTCATAAAAATGATATGATCAATGAAGCTATTGCTGAAAGAATAGAATCAAAAGGTATCAAGGAAGTTAAGGTAAGAAGTGTTCTTGGATGTAAGATGAAACACGGTGTTTGTGCTAAATGTTACGGTAGAAACTTAGCTACTGGTAAGCCTGTAAACATTGGTGAAGCAGTTGGTATAATCGCAGCACAATCAATAGGTGAACCGGGTACACAGTTGACAATGAGAACTTTCCACTCAGGTGGTATCGCCGGAGTAGGAATCACATCAGGTCTTCCTAGAGTTGAAGAATTATTTGAAGCTCGTAAACCAAAAGGACTTGCTTACATTACTGAAATAGAAGGTACTGTAAAAATCCAAGAAAACAAAAAGAGAAATGATGTTATCGTAACTGCTGAAGACGGAGAAGAAAAAGTTTATCAAATTCCATACGGCGCTCACATTAGAGTTAACGAAGGAGATCATGTTGAAAAGGGAGAACCATTAACAGAAGGTTCAATCAATCCACAAGATATTCTTAGAGTTAACGGGGCTGAAGGCGTTCGTGATTATATAATAAGAGAAGTTCAAAAAGTTTACAGATTACAAGGTGTAGACATTGACGATAAGCACATTGAAATTATAATCAGACAAATGATGAGCAAAATTAAAATCGAAGAAAGTGGAGATTCAGGATTCTTATCAGGCAGCGTAGTAGATGCGAGAGATTTCAAGATGACTAATGAACAACTTGTCAAAGAAGGAAAAACTCCTGCAACAGGAACTCATTCATTAATGGGTATCACAAAAGCATCACTTGCAACTGAAAGTTTCTTATCTGCAGCATCATTCCAAGAAACTACAAGAGTATTAACAGAAACATCTATTAAAGGAAAAGTTGATCACTTAATAGGCTTAAAAGAAAATGTAATAATTGGTAAACTTATCCCTGCCGGTACAGGAATAGCAAAATATGACAGAATTGAAGTAGATTATGACGGCAAAGCTGAAGAAGATATGATTGAAGCTGAAAAAGCACAAGAAATAAA
>OAVX01000741.1_pt1 | contig 13865 bp, 14 predicted proteins | sample 1476471 | NCBI WGS metagenome assembly OAVX01 (sample SAMEA2580114, study PRJEB22360) | human gut metagenome | biome: human gut; feature: human-associated habitat; material: faeces | place: Denmark | collected 2008/2010
TTAAAAGAAGAATTTGAAAAATGAAAAAGTACATTGGAACAAAACAGATTGAAGCTGAACCTATGAAAATGGGCGAAGCTGACGAAAAATGCTTGATTGCAGTAGGTGGAAAGCTAACAAAAGAAGAACGGTCTATAAATGGCTATCATGTGAAGTATGATAATGATATAGAATCATGGCTTCCTAAAGATGAGTTTGAGGAAACATATAAGTGCGCTGATACTTTCCTTGACCGTTTGCTTATTGAGCAGCAGGATTTAGCCGAAAAGTTTAGTAAGCTGTGTGCTTTTGTAGATACTCCCAAGTTTGAAGAAGTTGTAAAAAATGAACACCAACGTGATTTGCTTCTGCAACAGCGTGATTATATGGGCGAGTATTTGAACATTCTCAATCAACGTATCAAAGCATTGGGATGATAGTAACTACCGACATAGGAAACATTCTCTACCGGGATTGCAAGGCTTTCGGAATAAGCATAGTACCCAACGGGGAAACGCTGACGGGTGAATTGAAGTCCGAAAGGATTGTCATTCACACGAAGAAGCAACAGCCGGGGACTTATTGGAAGAAGTCTTTCGCAGAAGTGAATCTTTGTGTGCCCGATTTGAGCAAGAATGAAGCCAACTCTATCCGACTGAATGAGCTTGAAAGACAAGCTATGAAGATATTAAGGAGTACAGGTTCCTATAATGGTTCTTTTTATCGCTATTCTATCTATAATATAGGAACGGAAGCGGATACTGCTTTAAAGTGTCATTATGTGAATGTTAGTGTTTTGTTTGAAGTTTTAAATGTAAAATAATTATGGCAGAGAATAAAAAAATTGTGGTGGTAAACCTTCAGAAGCTGGAGGTTGCGCCGATCGGGGCTGGTGGTACCGAAGGTTCTGTTTTTGAAGAAGTCCCGGTAGTTCATGAGGACACCTTCACTTATGAGGATGAAGATCCGGAGGTTAAGGATTACAAAGATGTAGCTGGAAATACCTATTATTCCTCTAAAAAGCCGGGTGCGGTTAAGATCAATGCTTCTATTGGTATGTATGATCTTGAGACTAAGGCTAAATTCCAAGGTGGTAAGTTTACAGCGGGGTCAGAGAGTAAGCCGGGCACATGGGAGCGTGCCGACCATGTAGAGAGTAAAGAGTTTACCGTCCGTGCCACAACTGAAGATGGTGTGAAAATTATTTTTCCTCGTGCTGGTGTTTCTGCTTCTGGTAAAGCGAATGAAAAAGCAATTGGCTTAGCCCTTGTTTTTACGGCGTTGAAACCAACCAAAGCCGGCGTTCCTATTGAGCGCTGGGAAGACGGGGAGGATACAACTTTGGGTGGATAAGTTAATGACGAGGGTGAGCAATCACCCTCTAATATTTAAACTATGAGTGAGGTTTCAAAAAACATATCAGAGTTACTTTCCGGTACTTATGGAAAAGCTATTGTTGTAGGGGGAACAGTATATGTAATCAAAGCTCCTTCTATCAAAGTGATAATGAGGGCTACCCAATATTTAAGTAAGGTCGATTTACCGGAAAATGGCACTGTGCGGGAATTAATGAAGGTTGCTCCTGTCAATTTGGAGAATATCGTCAAGGGACTTTCATTCTTGGTGGTTGGTGATGTCCCGAATTATCAAAAAAGAGCTGAAAGCCTCGAACGGCAGATGCTTTCAGGTTCTAAAGAAGAATTATTGCAAGCGTATTTTGTCGCTTTTGAGTTAATAACCGGACGTGATTTTTTCGTAGTCTGCCAGTTAGCGATGGAGCTGGCAAATCTGATAGTAAAACCCAAGTAGTAGGAGGCAATACCATCGTAGGAAGTATTACCTTATTCATGGAAAATTTGAACCTTTCTTACAGGGAGGTGTATGAGGATCTTCCTTATCTTCTTTTGCTCTTGATGAGTGCTGATAAACCGAGGGCTGTCTATGAGGACAAAGAGAAAACTGAAGTAAAAAAGATGTCGGGAAAGGATCTTATGAGACAAAAAAGAGGAGCATGATTCTATATTCACGACAATCTTTTCATTGTCATGTATCTATTCCCATAAAATTCTACTACTTTATTGGTCTGATGTACTTTTATCCAAAACATTGATGTATGCCTAAATTAGCGTTTCACATAGAAGCTGACTATCAAAAAGTCATTAAGTTACGGGAAGAGATAGATAAGTTAAAATCTACTATTGCCGGGATGGATAGTAATACTTCTCCGGCTACTTTCCGGGCAATGGAAGTTCAACTTGCTAAAAATACGAAAGAATTGGATTCTCTTGTCACTTCCGCAGTACGTGCAGGCAATGAAATAAACCAAGGTTTTAAAAAGAAAATATTCGATGCTTCGCAAGTTGTAAACGGATTATCAGAAAAAATTATCACTCAAAAAGCTGTTATTAAAGATGTAGAGACTGATGTAAAACGACTTGGAGAGGCCTATCGTATTGCATTGAAAAGAAATCCATTGTCCGCTAATGAGAAATTGGAAGAATACAACGCTGCACGCAAGGCCTTGGATGGAGAGAAAGCTGCTTTATTTGGATTAACGCAAGAACAGGCTAATGCACGACTATCGGTAAAAAAACTACGTGACGAGTATACTTTATATCGACAGGAGGGTATAGAGAATGTCGGTGTGACAAAGCAGATAGAACAAGCGATGTCTAATGTCGGCAAAAAATTATTGGGAGGATACTCCATTAAGGAGTTTCTGTCAAACATGGTTCGTGTTCGTGGCGAGTTTCAAGCAGTAGACACCGCTATTCAAACTTTGCTTGGAAGCAAAGAAAAGGCGGATGAACTTATGTCACAAGTCCGTGAATATGCAAAGATTTCTCCTCTTGAGTTTTCTGATGTAACCCAAGCTACGCAGATGATGTTAGGCTTTAATATCGAGGTCGAGAAAGTACCACGTTATTTACAGGCTATTGGCGATGTCTCTATGGGAGATACCCAAAGGTTTAACTCGCTTACGTTGGCTTTCTCTCAAATGTCGGCAGCAGGAAAGTTGATGGGGCAAGATCTTAATCAGATGATTAATGCCGGATTCAATCCGTTGCAAATCATGGCAGATAAGACCGGAAAATCTATTGCTGCGCTCAAAGATGAGATGTCTAAGGGGGCTATTTCCGCAGAAATGGTACAACAGGCGTTTATAGATGCTACTTCGGCAAGTGGTAAATTTTATAATATGTCCGAGAACGCTTCAAAAACTATCAACGGTCAGCTATCCATGATGCAAGATGCGATGGATTCAGTATTCAATGAATTGGGGCAGAAATCGGAGGGTGTCATAATTAAGGGTATCCAAACAACCACTTCGTTGATAGAAAACTATGAAACGATAGGTAAGGTATTGGCTGGGTTGGCTGCTACTTATGGAGTTTATCGGACTGCTTTGATAGCCAGTATTACATTAACTCGTAGTTGGGCTGTTGCCGCAAGGGTAGATGCGGCCGCAAAAGGAATCCAAACAATTATGACAAAAGCGCAGACTGTCGCTCAATTGGCTTTAAATGCGGCAATGAAAGCTAATCCTTATGTTTTACTTGCCACCATCGTAGCCAGTTTTACCGCTACTATGTGGGTTCTTCATGATAGTACAACCGCTGTCGAGAAAGCCCAAAAGCAACTTAATAAAGAACAAGAAGAAGCCGCGCACAGGAAACAGGAACTTACCTCTAAAACAGACAGTCTGATTTCAAAAATAAATAGTGAGACTGAATCTGTTTATTCGCAGGTTAAGGCATACAAAGAGCTGATAAAACTGTTTCCCGAACTTGGAAATGTGAGTCTCGAAGAGTTTAAGAATTTGCCTCAGGATCAGCAAAATAAGATGTTATCATCTGTCAATGAGAAGAGAGAAATAGACAATGCGGTTAAGGCTTATGAGGCTGATCTGAAAAGAATAGAGGACCTTAAAAAGAAAATACAAGAGACAGAATCTTCTCCGTACAATAAATCTGGTAATTCATGGATTCATGATGTAGAACGACTTAATAAGCAACTTGATACTGCTAATAATCTTGCAAAACTCCATAAGGAAGAAATAGATAAAATAAAAGAAGCCCAATGGGAGGCTAACACTCCTGTTGAAGAGAAGGTTAAGCATTATGAGGATGTGAAAAGAAAACTTATCGAGGAAAGGGATGAACTTGATAAAACTTTGACGGAATCAGAGGATATAGCTTCTGTGTGGGTGGGTGTTCCTGATATCATTAGTAGTATCAGGCTTGATGCTTTGAATAAGCAGATAGATGAGACAACAGGAAAGATCAATTCATTAACGAGGAATAGTATCTCTGTTGTACAGAATAAATCCTATTGGGAGAAGCAGAAACAGGATGCAGAAGCTGCTCGTAATGCCTTGGATGTATCAAAAAAGAACTCTGAAGATTGGAGCAAGTATACAAAACAGATACAAGAGGCGCAAACGCAAATAGACAAATATTCTGATTCGACCAAGCGCGAAAAACAAGAAAAGAAAGAGGCGGATAAGCAACTCAAACAGCAAAAAACGATTCATAACGAACTTTTATCCCTCCGTCGTCAAAACCAGCAATCCGAAATAGACCTGATGAAAGAAGGTTCCGACAAGAAGATCGCCCAGATAAACCTCGATTATGACAATGAGATTGCAGCCATACTCGCCAAAGAGAAAGAGTGGAAAGACGCGCAAGGCGGCAAACTGAGCAAAGAACAGACGGTCGAGATTCATACCGCTTTGGTCAATTCATACGTTAAACGAGAGCAATCGACCTCCAATGTGAATAAGGAACAACTGGAGGAAGAGAAACGCGCCATGAACGAATACTTGAAAGAATATGGTTCATATTTGGAAAAGCGTCAGGCTATCACGGAGCTTTATAATGAGAAGATAGCAAAGGCCACAACGGAAGGTGAACGGCTTTCCCTTGCAGAAGGTATGAAGAAAGATCTGGCGGACGTGGATAATGAAGCCCAAAAGAGTACCTCCATTATCACCCGGCTGTTTGATGATATGAGTAAAAAGAATATCACCTCTATTCGTGCCATTGCGGATGAAGCGGAAAAATTCTTGTCTTTTCTTGAAAGAGGGGAATATTCATCTGATAATTCATTCGGTATTACCAAAGAACAGTTTGATGTGCTTCGCAAATCACCGGATCAGTTGAAGGCCATCAAGGATGAAATAGCCAATGTCCGCCGTGAAGCCGACCAAATGGAAACCTCTTTTAATAAAGTTTCAAATGGCCTAAAAAAAGTCTTTACCTCTGAAAGTGATGCCAGGAAGTTAAAAGAAGGTTTGGCTGAAATAGAAGAGGGCATGAGTGAAATTATGCAGACCGGGCAGTTCCTCTCTGACACGTTTTCGAAGCTCGGAGATTCGTTTGGTGGTGTATTCGGTGGGATAGCTGAAGGTTTCAGTGTGGCTATGGACACTGTAAGTTCTGCAATGAACGGTGCGAAAGCCGGTTCCATGTTCGGTCCGATCGGTGCGTCTGCCGGTGCTGCCATTGGCGTTGTTACATCTTTGGCCGGTGCCATCGCCAAAATCCATGACAAGAAGAACGAAAAACGTATTCAGCGGTTGCAGGATCAGATCGACACATTGGATAAATCATACGAAAAATTGGATAAATCCATTCAGAAGGCTTATTCGAATGATGCTTCCCGATTGATCGATCAGCAGAACAAACTGTTGGAACAACAGAAAGTTTTAATCCAACAACAAATCCGTGAAGAACAGGATAAAAAGAATACCGATAAGGATAGGATAAAAGAATGGCAAAGCCAAATTGACGAGATAAACGAAGCCATAGCGGACAACAAGGAGAAGGCCAAAGATGCCATCTTCGGGGAAGACTTGAAATCCGCCATTGACAACTTCGCTAACGCACAAGCCGAAGCATGGGCTTCCGGTGAAGACCGGGCAGAATCGGCGAAAGATACCGTCAAGAAGATGATGCGGCAGATGGTCACAGAATCCATCAAGGCAGCAACGGAATCTTCCGGTGCGATGAAGAAGATTCGTGACAAACTGAAGGAGTTCTATGCCGACAATGTCCTTTCCGGCTGGGAACAGGATTATATCTATAACATGGCGGAAGAACTGCAAAAGGAGATTGACAGGCAGTTCGGTTGGGCTGATAGCCTGATGAAAGATAAGGTGGAAGAGCCGGAGAAAGAAGAAGATATATCCGAAAATACCCTGAAAGGCGCATATGCCAAAGCCTCTCAAGAAAGCATAAACTTGTTGGCTGGACAGACCGGGGCCGTCCGTATCCTGCTGGAAGATATCCGTGGCGGTATGCAACCGATCCGTGAACAAATGAGGCTGATCTATGATATGCAATCCAGAGGTTGGGAAGATGTGAAGGCCATCCGCGAACTATCAGATAAAGTGGAAAAGAATACCGATCGGATCGCCGAGAATACGAGAGAGATCAAAGAGGTTGCCGGTAAGATATCGGAAAACACTAGAGGCACGGTTGATGCCCTGGAAGGTACTATTAACGTAAAAGTAAAAATGTAACATGATGGACAAAGAGTTTTTTGAGATCGCAAACCGGTTAGGTGCCTGTAGGTTGTTGCATGGCACGGAAAACAAAGAAGAGCTTATGCGCCTTCTGCTGACGCCGCAGGGTACGGAGTTCTGCACGAAGAATAATTTCCCGTCTATGGAACAATTACGGGAGTTCCGGGGCAAGAAGGCCGAAAGCATGGGTATCTATATCGAGACGGACGTGAAACTGACGAATCCGGTGAAGGTATTCTTGGCCGGTTCCAAGGCAATCCTTCATTTTGATACGATCGGCCGCTACAACGTGATCCTGATGCACGGGGCGGAAGCCGAGATCCATGCGAGTAACTATGCCGTGGTGTTCGTAAAGAACGCTGGCGGTAAGGTAATAACTCATAAAGACCATACAGCACGTGTATTATGACAATAGATGGAAAAGACGTATATACTGAATGGGGATGTAAATTATTGGAAGGTTCTTTTGATGATCTTCTGAAATACCCCAAACGTAAGGCAGTCAAATATAACAACTGGGCGGAAGCCGACGGAATCGATCCCGATCTCTCGGTTGTGGAGTTCGAACCTAAGACCGTCAAGTTGAAATTCCTCATGAAGGCAGAAACGCTTGAGCAGTTCTGGTCTGGGTATAGAAAGTTTGTTGCTGATCTGTCCGCACCGGGCTATCGGGAATTCAATCTTATTGCCGGTATGACCAACCGCTTACGATTCAATGCCGGCTCTTCTCACGAACAGCCTGTGCCATTTAATGCAGGGGAGAACGTATCTGTGTTTGAACTTTCTTTTGTCGAGGACAATCATGCCATTTATCCGGCAACTCCGGCCGGCGGTATCGGGCTTCGCGGGCAGTATGCGATTAATGGGATAGACTTTGCAGACTTCGGTATAGGATCGGACGATAACCAGGAGGACATCTTGAAATATCCTGCGGTTAAGGCGCCGTTCACCGATGGCCGTACGGTAGACCTTTCGACAATCAAAACCCTGCATCGGGAAATAAAACTGTCCCTTTGGATGTTGGCCGGCAGTGTGGAAGAGTTTCTGAATAACTATCGGGCATTCTTTAGCCAGATATCCGGTGTAGGAAATCAGGAATTATATATTAAGACGTTGGATGGTATCATTCAGGTGTACTATACGGATTGCCCGTCCTTTTCTGTGGAAGTCTGGCAGGAGAACCGGATAGGGGCAAGATTCACTATTTCTGTTGTTGCTCCCGTAGTGAGTTGGATAGATGCCGGCGGTGATGTTCGTTACCGTGTGCTGAAGGATCCGGATTTGGGATTATTGGCAGACGAGCAAGGTAGAATAATAGTTTTCAATTGATATGGCAGAAGAATTTGAAATAATCAGGGCTAATTTGCTTCCGGCAGCCGGAACAATAACCGATAATGATATGATCCTGATCATTCAGGGTGGGAGACCTAAGCGTGCTTTGCCCTCTGCAATGAAAGGTAAACAGGGTGATCCCGGCCTTAGTGCGTTTTTAGGGATAAACGATAAATACATCCTTTGGAAACAAGGAGCTAATGGTGCTTGGCAGAATCTGTTGGAAATTGAGAAAATTCGTGGGCCGAAAGGAGAGAAGCCGGTTTTTCGAAAGTTGAACGGTACGCTTCAAATGAAATACGAAGGTGAGCCGGATAGTGCATACGTGGATATTTTCGACCGTGAAGAATTGAAAATGAAGTTTTCCGATCTGACACCAGCAGAAGTGGATCAATTGAAACTGCATTTTTCTGATCTGACAGAGACTGATAAGGCCGAACTTATGAAGCCGGCAACGGATGCGGCAAAAGAGGTTCGTGAACAGATGTCCCAAATTAAGGAGGAAGCTAATACTGCTATATCGAATGTAAACACCGCAAAAGTGAGCGCAGAGGCGGCAACCAAGGCTGCAAATGATGCCGCAGCTTTAGCAAATGCCGCAGCTGGTCAAGCAACTCAATCTGCCGGAGATGCTGATGCAGCGACCAAATTGGCTGTTGCTGCCGCTGCATTGGCGGAGGAAAAAGCCGGTATAGCCAATACCGCAGCCGAGAATGCCGATACCGCAGCAGCTTCAGCCAATATGGCAAAGGAAGAAGCAGATAAAGCAACTGTTGAAGCCAATATAGCCGCAGGAAAGGCCAATGATGCAGCAGCAAAGGCTGACACGGCAACATTAAATACCAATACCGCAACGGATAAAGCGAATGAAGCAGCATCCTCGGCTACAACTGCCGCCGAAAATGCTAATGCGGCTGTAGAGCGTGCGGATGATACCATAGCTTCTGCCGAGACTGCTACAAAATCGGCGACGGATGCAGCTTTGGCCGCAAACACGGCAAAAGAAAATGCAGACAAGGCGGCAAATACAGCCAATGTTGCCGCTACTCAGGCCAATGAAAAGGCAGGACTGGCGGATACGGCTGCTTTGGCTGCTAATACAGCAAAGGAAGATGCCATAGTCGCAACCGGCGAGGCCAACACAGCCGCCGACCGCGCCAATCGTGCAGCCGAAGCCGCCGAAGGAGTCATCAGTGGACTGCAACCCGACTGGAACGTTACCGATCCTGTCAATAAGAACTACATCAAGAACAAACCGGAGATCCCGACGTTGGAGGCTATCCCGGACGAAAAGACATTGAGCTATGTCAATACTGACGGTACAACCATCAACTTTCGTATCGGCGATGAAGTGCGTGTAACGGAAGATGGCGAATATGTATTCTACCGGCTTTATGATCTTGCCGGGGGAAAAGCCTCGTGGCAGGAATCCGGCAGCGGTATAGCCTTGCCCGGTAATGTTTATCTGACAGGAGCCAATTATTACAACGAATCAGTACGAACGATAAAACAAGGATATTTAAGCAATGAGTAAGAAAGGTGCATTTATTTATCAACAGATCGAACTGACGACGGCTGAATGGGCAATCAATACGACGGTCTATCCGGCATCGGTGTGGCTGTTCGAACGGTTGGATAATGGCAAGTTCAACATGAAGCTGGCTGATGGAGCGCATACGTTTGCAGATCTTCCAGCTGTTTTGCAGGACATGCAGGTCAGTGTCAAAACCAATAACGAAACGACATATATCCTCCAGATAACGACCGCAGCCGGAACATTCGACACACCGAACCTTAAAGGTGCAAAAGGTGATAAGGGAGACAAGGGCGAAACAGGCGCAAAGGGTGAAACCGGAGCCAAAGGAGAACAGGGTTTGCAGGGTGTCCCCGGTCCTCAAGGCGAACGGGGCGAACAAGGTCCCCAAGGAGAAACAGGCGCACAGGGTCCGAAGGGCGAACGAGGCGAACAAGGTCCGCAGGGCTTGCAGGGCTTGCAGGGCGAGAAAGGCGAAACGGGTCCACAGGGCGAACAGGGTCTGCAGGGCATACAGGGCGTTCCCGGCAAGGATGGGGCAATCACTGTAGATGCTCCGTCCGACACATCTGCGTATGGCAGGAAAGCCGGTGGATGGGTGAAAGTCGTTGAAGCTGTAACGGGAAAAGGTCTGTCAACCAATGACTACAGCAACGAAGAGAAAACAAAGGTATCCGATTCCTTGCGGCTCAAAGAGTATGTCGATGTTAGTTCTTTGTCATCGCTTCCCTCTTCGCCCTACAACCTGCGTTTTGCCTATTCGAGTACATCTGTGCAGGCGATCAACTTTGCGAATATAGGAAGCGTACCGGAGATGCAGGAGTTTTATCTGTCCATTAAGAACAACACCGGATCAACGATTAACCAACCGATCCCAAACGGTTCGGGCTGGCAATCGGAGGAAACAAGCGTTGAACTGCCTGCCGGCAAAGCTACAGGCGTATCGCTGAAAAAAGAACATGGTATAATCGTCGTAAGAGTATAATGGAAGGAGGTGAGAGATGAAGAGAAGGGTGATGATGGGGAATCGCAGAGTTACTATACTGCCCTATGTAAAGTCAAATAAAAGTGGCATTGATACTGGTGTTAGTGTCGGTGATAACATTGCGTTTCAGATCGATTTTAGGGGTTATGATAGTACGAATGAACAGGCGATTTTTGGTTCTTGGCAATATGATGGAAATATTTACGGGGTAGTGTTTATGAATAATAGATGGTATTACGGATATGGGGGATATAATGAACTTTCCGTTTCAATGCCTGCATCTTTTACTTCCCGGCAAACAATATTATATAATAAGAGTAAGGGGTTCTATATCAATGGAAATAAAATAGCCTCATTAGGATCTTTTGGCAATTATAGAAGTTATCCAATTCTGATTTTTGGAAGATCTGTTTATAGCACAGGAGGTAGTCTAACTGATTTTCCCCAATATTCCACTGCTTGTTATATTGAGTTTTATGGCTGTAAAATTTGGGATAAAGACATTTTAATACGAGACTTTTATCCTGCAAAAGATTTTGAAGGAAAAATCTGCCTTTATGAAGCAATCAATAATGAGTTTTATTATGATATAAATAACCGTCTGCTTATTGATTATTAATGAGTAATAATATGCTATACATCCAAAAAGACATCAAATTCTGGAATACCGAAGACATTCTTCCGGTATCCTACAAGACAGGCACCACTCCCGAAGAGTTTGAAGAGGGTGCTTACCTCCTGCTCAACGAAGAGCAGGAACAGTATCATAACGATTATCCGGATGCTTCCCCGTTGGAATGTTGGTATATGGCACTGACACCGGAACCACAGCCGACACCGGAAGAACTGCTCTGGCGTGCCCGTGATGCCAAACGGCAGGAAATCTACGACAAAGACATCCATCATTATTATATTGATAAACAGGACGCATATGTCTCGAACACCCTGCAAATGAAGGATAAGTGTGGGCGGCAGGAAGAAGTCGAAGTAGGCGGTCATCTTTACGCCTCGAATATCTTAATGGTTGCCCTTGATGAAATAGCGGACTATTCGGAGCAGTGCGCCAAGGTGACAGACGGCTTGCTATCCCGTATCGATGCCGCCCAAACAGCCGAGGAGGTCGAAACTATCGTGGTAGAAGGCTATCCCGAAGCGATCCATACAACAACGGCAGCCTTGCAAACTAAGGCAGATAAGGCAATAGCTAAATCCCCGGAAGCGCAGGCAGTGACCTTTGCCCGCTTGATGGTGAACAGCGTTTCCCTTACCGCCAATCAAGCGTTGGAAATGCAGGTCTTATTCCCCATTTGGGGTGAGAAAGATGCGGAGTTCGGCAAGGAAGTTGAAATAGGTTTCCGGCTTCGAGTAGTGGAAGGAGAAAGCGACACTTTATTCGAGGTGATACAAAAGCACAAGCTGCAAGCCGACTGGAAACCTGGCATAGAAACTGCTTCACTGTATAAGATCGTTGAAGCTGAGCACGCAGGCACGCTTGATGATCCTATTCCATATGTGCAGGGTATGGCATTCGAGAAAGACAAATATTATGAACAATACGGTGTGATCTATCTCTGCATTCTGACGACCGTTACAGGTTATCCGAACGACTTGAAAGACTTGTCCACAATTGTACAGGAGGTAAAGCAATGAAACAGGTTATGTTATTAAAAGTTAAACGGGGGGGGGTAAAACGCTCTATAAATAAAGGAGTTACGACCTCTTATCGTAAGAAAGGAGGGCGTAGATGAGACGGTCGATGATGGGACGGAAGAAGTTGCAGTTGTTCACCAAGAGGTTCTATCCTGCCGGGAATTATACCTGGATCGTACCTAAAGGATGTAGGGAGGTGGATGTGTTTCTTGTCGGAGGAGGGGGGGCAGGACATAATGGAAGCGGTGGAGGTGGCGGCTATACTAAAACTTTCAAAAAAGATACATCCGGATGGAGAGACGGTGATGCTATCTCTGTTGCACCGGGTCAGTCAATTCCGATAACAGTTGGGAAAGGAGGAATTGGAGGGTATTCTGAAGTTGCCCCCAACGGTGGATACTCTCAATTCTTAAATTCAAGTTATAGAGCTAATGGCGGAAATGGTGCGGGTAATGGTTATCCAGGCGGAAGTAATGCCGGAGCATATACTGGTGGCAACGGCGGAAGTGGCGGAGCAGGAGATGATTCAGATACGGCTAAAGCGGGTTCTGATGGATCTAACGGAATCGGCAGCCGCAATGAAAATGGCTCTCTCTATCCAGCTGGTTCCCTATATGGCGGAGGAAAGGGTCAAAGGCATACAACCCGCGATTTTGGCGAACCTACTGGGAAACGAAATGCCGGAGGTGGTGGTTCAGACAGAAATATAAATGGGGGCATGGGTGGAGAATCCGATTACGACAAAGGATGCGGAACTGGAAATGGCAATAGAAAAAGTGGCGGTTACGGTGGTGGCGGTTGTGGTACTTACGGTAACGGCGGTGATGGCACTGTCCTGATCCGCTATTGGGCTTACGAAGAATGATCTGCCGTTGAAAAAGATGAAACAAGATATTAACGACTAAAAAATAGGAGATAAAGTCATGAGAAATAATTGTTTACAAATGTTAATGGGGGGGGGGTAAACACCTCTTAACTAAAGTATCTGACCGACTTTCGGCGGAAAGGAGGTTGGTATGATAAGATCGATGATGGGACGGAAGAAAGTAGACAGGAATACTTTGCTGTTGCTACATTTTGATGGATCATTGAAAGATGAAGCCTCAGGCAAGCCTTATGTTGGTAGTAATATGTCCTATGTAGTGGGAAAATTCAAGAATTGCGTTTCGTTTTCAGGAAACGGGTATGTAAAGATAAGTGGAACGAATGCCATAAACGAGTCCCTATATCCAAACTATACCGTCGATTTTTGGATTAAACTGAAAAGTGGTGTGAAAAACGGTATAATGTCAAAAGGCGATGGTGGTGGAAGTTACAGCTTTGATATAATGGAGGAATCTGACGGACGCATTTTCTTTGGATTGCAGTATGGTGGAACCCGAGGGGATGCAATATGCTATTTTACGATGCCACGGGATCAGTGGGTTCATCTTGCGATCGTCAGGTCACAATCTCGATATTGGAAAGTGTATGTAAATGGAGTGTATGCGTCTGGTTTCACATCAACGATGGTTTCAGGGTACTATAGTTCTTTAATGATCGGAAAATATCGGGATTATGGATTGTATCTGAACGGTATGATTGACGAATTTCGCATCAGTAATATTGCCCGTTGGACATCAAACTTCACTCCGCCTGCAAGGCCGTATTAATAAATTAGTGACACTGTCTTTGGGCTGTCACAGCAGAAAGACAGCAAATGTATATTCAGAAAAAATTATTGATAATCGCCAACCCCAGGTTGGGTATTTTCTTTTAAAACAAATGGAGATATAAAATGTTCGGTGGCGAAAGAATAATAAAACAGCCTCCAGGCTATCACAGATTGGAGGCTGTAAAAAAAAGAAAATTAGGGGACC
>OAVX01000747.1_pt1 | contig 13725 bp, 8 predicted proteins | sample 1476471 | NCBI WGS metagenome assembly OAVX01 (sample SAMEA2580114, study PRJEB22360) | human gut metagenome | biome: human gut; feature: human-associated habitat; material: faeces | place: Denmark | collected 2008/2010
ATCGGCGTTCTCTATATATTTGAACATCTCGGGAGAGAAGCTCGGCAATCCCTTGAAATGCAATTCCTCTCCGGAAGTCAACGTATCCCCTATCTTAAAATTCCCGGTATCCGGCAAACCGATAATATCACCCGCGAACGCCTCATCCACCACTTCTTTCTTCTGAGCCATGAAAGCCGTCGGGCTACTGAAACGCATCATCTTACCGAAGCGTACATGCTTATAGTTCGCGTTACGCTCAAAACGACCGGAACAAATCTTCACAAAAGCGATACAACTGCGATGGTTCGGGTCCATATTCGCATGGATCTTGAAAATGAAGCCGGTGAAATTATCCTCATTCGGGTCTACCACACGCTCTACCGCATGGATCGGACGTGGCGAGGGAGCGATACGAATAAAGCAATCCAATAGCTCTTTCACACCGAAGTTATTCAGAGCGGAGCCAAAGAATACCGGAGCGATATCCCCATCCAAATACGTATTCACATCAAATTCGGGATAAACCCCCTCTATCAACTCTATATCCTCACGAAGCTTCGCAGCTTGCGTAGGATCAATATAAGTCTCGAGATCCGGACTAGTGATATCCTTGAATTCCACATTCTCCGTCACATATTGCTTACTCGGGGTATATAGGTTCAGTTTCTGCTCAAAAATATTGTATACGCCCCGGAAACGTTGTCCCATATCGATCGGCCAGCTCAATGGGCGTACCTTTATCTGTAATTCTTCTTCTATCTCATCCAGCAAATCAAAAGGATCTTTACCATCACGGTCCATCTTATTGACAAAAACGATCACCGGAGTCTTACGCATACGGCAAACCTCCATCAACTTACGAGTCTGCGCCTCTACTCCCTTGGCGATATCGATTACGATAATAACGCTATCCACCGCCGTCAAGGTACGGAACGTATCCTCGGCGAAATCTTGGTGGCCCGGTGTATCCAAGATATTAATCTTATGATCGGAATAATCAAAAGCCATTACGGAGGTAGCTACGGAGATACCGCGTTGCTTCTCAATCTCCATCCAGTCGGACGTGGCAGTCTTCTTGATTTTATTAGACTTCACCGCTCCCGCTACATGGATAGCGCCACCAAATAACAATAATTTCTCGGTAAGCGTAGTCTTACCGGCATCCGGGTGGCTGATTATGGCAAACGTTCTTCTTCTTTCAATCTCTTCTGAATACTGGCTCATTCTATTTTATATGTATATATTGTTATCAGTTACACTTTGTTATTCATGCAGTAGGCCAAGCTAGTCTCCCAATGGGGAATCGTCAGTCTGTACGTGCTTTTTATCTTACCTTTATTCAATACGCTATAATGCGGCCGACTGGCCGGTGTCGGATAATCCTTGGTCTCTATGGGTATCACCCGGTTATTCATACCTGCTACACACCCCCTCGTCCGAGAAATGATAGATACCCGGTATAAATTTACCCGCCTCGGCACGTTCCAGCACGGTAAGCATAGCGACCGCTAAATCTCCGGCATAAGTAGGCGTACCCACTTGGTCGAATATGAAACGCAACTCATCCCGCTCCTTTCCCAAACGCAATACCGTCTTCATAAAATTGTTTCCATACTCGGAATACAACCAAGCCGTACGGATAATCACGGAATCCGGACACACCTCCATCAAGGCCTGCTCTCCCGCCAGTTTCGTACGTCCATATACGGAAACAGGACAAGTCGCATCGCTTTCCAGATAAGGACGGCAACTCGTTCCATCGAACACATAATCGGTAGATACATGAATCACCTTCGCACCTACGGCATGAGCGGCCTCACCTAAGTTCCGTACCGCATCCCGGTTGATGCGCATACACAAATCCTCATGCTCCTCCGCTTTATCCACCGCTGTATAAGCGGCGCAATTCATGACATATTGAACATCATTTTCCAAGACATATTTCCGGACGGCCTCCTTGTCGCAAATATCCAACGTATCTATATCCGTAAAAAGAAAATTATAGCCGAGATACTGGCTGATACGAGCGTGGATAGAACTTCCCAATTGACCGTTCGCTCCGGTTACCAAAACTGTCTTCATGTCTATATCTATTATTAATCCTCTAGTTTAAGTTCCCCTTTCATATCTTCCCGATATTTCTCGGCGAGCAACGCCAAGAAGGAACTGATTTGTTTAATGCCCTCTAACGTCTCCGCACTCACCTCTTTCCCTTGCATACGCAAAAGCAGATAGCCATATACGGCGGCGAAACAAGTTTCCAACTCCGGCAGATCCTCTCCACCCGATTTAGCCCGGAGCTGTACGATATAAGGAAGCGTCTTATAATAAGCCGCGCTATAAACCATCTCTTTCGGAGATTTCAAAAGACGGAGATGCAAATCGGTCAAAGTAATAATCACATTCTTGTTCAATTGGATATGACCTTTCTCCATCACCCCTTCGCTACGCATCATCTCGATCAATTCCTCGTACCATTGAGCGATTTCCTTCTTCACCTCCTCGGGCTGGTCGTAATGGGCGATCACCGTGCGGTTGATCGAATCCATATCGAACTTATTCGCCCGGATCAAGTCCTCAACCTGCCACATATAAAGCAGATATTCAGCGATATTCTCTTTTCTTTTTTGTCTAGCTATTATCATATCGGCAAAGATAAACTATATTCCGATAACGCTTGATAAAAATCCGCGTCTTTAACGCCTAACTGCCGGCAAGCCAAACGTGCAGCATTCAGATTGATCAAGAAATAGCGATTGGGAATCCGTACCGGATAGTCTCCGTAGCGAGTATGCAGAAAAGTCTGCCCGTCTTTCTCCACGACCGGATGTTCCTCAAAAGGGATAGCGGTGATATCGCTCCGAACGTCCCCTGCCAACTGACTGACAGTATCATCACCTCCAAAATAAATCAATTTCCCTTCCCGCTCAATAGAAACGGAGAAAGATTGATAAGTGGATAAATAGGCCTCCGGAGTCGCATGATCCGTCTCGGTAGACCAAGATAAATTCGTCAGGATGGCGATATGCGGACGATAGAATTCCAATTGGAAACGCTTGTCCAAGGCAGAGGTGATATGCTCATCTCCTTCGATCAAAGCGATACGTGCCTCATAACTCAAATGTACCCGATTCGGAAGCGAGTCCACCTTGCTAGTCAACGCATAGTCGAACGCCAACTTTTGCCGGCGCAACGCACAGACCATCATGGAAATAATTGTCTTCTTTCCACGACTACCCGCCACAACAACCCGAGTTTTCGACCGAGTCCGTTGAAATATAAATTCCGGAATGGATTGGATTAACATCCCCAATTCCTTCGCACGCAATAATTCCGGGTTATCTTGCTTTACTTTAGCACCCAAAACCACCGAGTGAATATCTTTTATTAATTTCTCCGGAAACCACCCATCCCCATAACAGGTACAGCCCGCGTTATGAAGTCTTCCTATCATCTCTTCAGTCAGACCACAACCGGAAGCGCTTACCTCATATCCTTTTTCTCGAAGTGCTAGGGCTAGATCTAAAACCAAAGGTTCGGTTACGGAGATCAAATGAACTTTTCGCATCGTTTTGATTTTAGCGCAAAAGTACGACTTTTATAAATACCTTCGGCACAAAGAAGCGAAAAATTAGATGCCCTCGATATGTTTAATGGTCGTAGTGTCTTCTTTTCGTGAAGCCTCGACCAGCCTTTCCTTCGAGATTATAACCGGAGTATGTATAAATTCCGGAACATTAAACGAGAACAGGGAGCATTCATAATAATCCGGAGACGCTTGCGGTAACAAGAAGGGTTTACCGCACTGCCCCCGCTCATCCACATGTACCAAATACGGGCGTGTGAAAAGCCCATCGTCCCGGCGGCTGGAAAAAACAAACCAACGACTATTGCCGCTCCAAGAATGATAGCTCTCTACATCCGGGCTATTCACTTCCGGCAAAGAATCGATTGCCCCGGTAGACAGATCCAGCATATGCAAATCCGCATCCTTATGCCAAATAGAGAAATTGCCATAATCGGACACCGTATAAAGTAGCCGCTTCCCATCCGGAGAGACTCTCGGGAACTTAACACTCCGGCCCGCTTCCCTCGCATTATATAAGGTATCCACTTGGGTTCCAATCGAACCGTCTTCCGGATCAAAAGCGACTCGTAGCAGGTTATACCGGACATCCCGATAATTTTCCGGCATACAGACAGAATCCGCCGAACAGAACAGCAGATAGTTACCATCCGGAGTAAAAGTGGGAAAAGTCTCATAACACGCCATGGAAGCCAATAATGGCGAACTGAATACCCTCTCCTTCTCCGTGTCATAGATCAGCACGTCCGATTCCACGTCATATACCTCAATCCGATTCTCATCGGAAAGATGGAAGTCTTGGTGGGTCTCATTGGTAGAAAAAGCGACATACCGGCCGGATGGATGCCAATACGGATAAACGAACGAAGCCGGCTTACCGTCCCGTTCCAATGCGATCGTCTTTACCTGCCGATGATCAATCAAGTAAGTCCCATTATGAGAACCCCGCTGATGAAAAAGCATTTGTTCCCCTTGTCGCTCACAAAAGGCATGGCAGTTCATACAACTATTATTTGTCGATTGGTTATCAAGAATAGACTTTTCAACATAGTTTTCAACACATCGTTGATAAATCCCCATCTCGTTCCACATCCGATATCCGGGAAAAATACGGCGATACACCAAATAAGCGTCAACGGAATCTCTTGACACATAGATAGGGAAACTCATTTGTTTCCAATCACTTTGAGGTTCTCGAAAATAAACCGTCACATCTATTTGTTTTCCTTGTGCGTCCTGCGATAAGACCTTCCAATCCGTTTCCGGCAGGTTGAAAACACCATGATCGGCTGCGATTATCAACTCCCTATTCATAGTTTTCAACCGAGTTATCCCCTGTAGCTGTTGATCAACCAACTTGAAATTGGGAGGGGCCATATTGACCGGTACAGTAACTTCCCTGTAATCCGGAAACACGTCAGTTTCTCCTTGTTCCGCTTGCGCAGGAACTTCCGGTCTACAAGCCACAAGTCCCAAAAGACAACCTATAATCCAACAGATAGATAATCGCTTCATTGTTCTTCTCCTTTAAAGATCTTGAAATAGTAATAATACCAATAGGTATCTCCAAATTGTCGATACATCGAGGACACATCCACTTGGTTGGCAGATCGTCCCAAAACCTGCTTGAATTCCCGGTATCGGTCTACGATCTCCGGCTCTATGGAATAGGAGGAAAGCGATATACTGTCTTTGTCCGCCAACAACAATCCGGCTTCTTGGAAATGCCGGGGTATCGGTTCCCCCTTCATGAAAGGTGTCTCTTCCAAGAACCGGCCAAATGCATCCAGCTTCTTACCCAACAAATAATAACATCCCCGGTATTCCCAACCGATCCGATGATCCGGAAGATTGTATCCACTCCATAAGGAATCGACAGGTACGGACAAACTCAGTCGATCTCTTTTCTCAACAGGCATATATTTGTCACTCAACTCCGGATCTTTATCCATTAATTCCGGATGTACCAGATAGGTAGCATAACGGCAAGCCCAATCTTTATAGAATGGCATAGCGGCAAGTAAGTCCAAATATTTCTTGGCCAGCGCCACCTCACCCCTAATCAGACAAACTTGCACGAAACGTTGCATCATGCGGGCACTCCCTTTACGTTTGGCTTGCGTAAATCCGTCCATCGCAAAGCTTTCAGACAAAGAGACATCGCCAACAAGAAAATGAACATCGCTCAATAAACGATCCATGTAAAAGGTCTGATTCCAATCGGCACATAAGCTTTTCGTTCCTTTCTGATCGAAAGTAAACATCCGGTCGGCCAATTCTCCCTTATGGGCCAACGACATATTCAAATAGTTTAAGCTAACATAATTATAGATCTGCTTTCCCCGGTACTTATCAATAATGGCGTCCCATTGCCTCTCCCTGGCCAAGAAAGAGAGCTCGTCAAGCATCATGCGTTGCGCATGCCAAGGTTCCGGCAGGCAAAACCGGATGGATACCAGCGCCGTGATCAGACAAACAACAAGGGCTACCCGATCCATCCATTTACTCTTCTCGCCAATCACCGGAACAAAGCGAGCAAATAAAGCAACACCGACAATCGAAAGGGTAAAGAAAGTCCATACACGATACATATAATAATGAGGTAATCGCTGTATCTCCAGATAGGCTTCCGTCCATCAGACAAAGGTACAGGAATCCCTAACCATCCGCTAAACAAATAGATAAAAAGCGCTGGGATCAAGCAGGCAGCGGCGGCCAATCTTTGCCGCGACGTTTTGTAGCGGAGTAAGGCTAACAGCGTATATAAGAAAGCGTAACAGACCGAAAGAAGCCCGGTCAGCCCACATAAAAAAAGTGTAGAGGCAATTCCGTATCCGGCAATAGAACCCGCCCCACCTTTAGCGAGACCGACAAAGCTAAAAGCATCAAAACCACGCCAACCGTCCCGTCCACCAAATACTCCCCATGAATACTCATCTTAACCAGATACAGGACCGGCAATAAAGAGAGGAACAGCAGGTAGGTCTTGTCAGAAAAACAACGCAAGATCCTATAGACCATAAACCCGCAACCAACGAGTAAAACCGTATGGAGAACCACCGCCGACATAGGCTGCCGGTAGTATTGAATGATCCATTGCCCGGCGACAGCGCAAAATCCTCCCGGCTGAAAAAGGAACTCCCGGATATACCACCACTCAGGTATAAACAATTGCATCTCCTCCTGACCGACAAACACAAACACGCCAAAAAGCAGGAAATAATAAAAAATAGCAGCTGCCGAAAAAGACCAGAAAAGCGTTTGTTTCCAGTTCATATACTTAATAGATTATTATTCCACCAACCATCGCTCGATGTTACGGGTCACAGAGGAGAAGTTCACGCCGATCTTAAAAACTTGCCGTGGATCACTCGCAAAGGGAAGCGCATACTGTCTTTCCTCTATCTGACGCAACGCCTCCTCGGCGGTGCCGTTCAGCTTGAATTCCATCACGTAGATATAGCGATCGGTCTTCAGAACGAGATCAATACGCCCTTGTGAGGTATGATATTCCACCTGCGTATAAAGTCCAACCAACTTAAATACGATAAAAAGCACGTTCCGGTAATGCAACTCCGTATCACGCTCCGGCTTCTGGCCGGCGATCACCTCATAGGGTGTATCAGCGAAGAAGCTTTGTAAACGGCGGAAGAACGCATCGTAATCACCGGAGCGTATCTCTCGTACGAATTGCCCGATCTCGAAAGGGGTCTTGGGCGCACTAACACTCGTGTAAAATGGAAGGAGATATTTCACGAAACCTTCTTCCACTTCCCGGTTCGGGAAACCTAGCCGGTAGATACCAAATTCAGGATCGTAATCCTTGATCGTCAAGTAACCACTCTGGTAGATTACGGGAACGGGATTTTTCGAGGCAGCATCGATACTGTTCAACACATCCGCATCAGTCTCCGTGTTCGCCATCTCGTAAAGGTCGTAATGGGTATGCTTGAGTAATTCAACGAGGTAAGAGGGCGTACCGGTCTCGAACCAATAATCTCCGAACTCCATCTTGGCGAAGGTATTCAATAGGCTAAAGGGATTGTATATTCCCGCAGACTTGGCGGTAAAATGGTATCCGTCATAGCGCTCCTTGAGTTTCTGGCTGGTTTCCTCATAATCCAGTTCCTGTGTCTCAGCCAGCTCCTTCAACTCCTCTTCTAGGTAGGCATGTATCTCTTTCTCCGTGATGCCACATATCTCGACGTAGCGATTGTCCATCGAGATATCCATAAGGTTATTCAAATCGCTGAACACGCTTACCTTACCAAACTTCGTCACCCCTGTCAACAAAGCGAAACGAATGGCTCTATCCATCGTCTTTAACACGCCGTAGAAAGGCTTCAACATATTCCGCAATTGCGTTTGCGTCTTTTCATCGTGCAGGTTTTGCAGCAAAGGCTTGTCGTACTCGTCAATCAATATCACCACGCGATGCCCGGTCTGGCGGTAAGCCTGTTCTATCACATAACTGAAACGCTCCTCCAAGGCACGTCCCTGTTTCTCCGTTCCATATAAAGCCTCCCATTTCTCCAAGAACTCATTCAAGATACTAGTCAGAGCGGCAGTATCTTTATAATGACGAGCATTCAAGTCCAAATGCAAGATCGGATATACCTCCCAGTCTTTCTCCAACCGTTCCATCGCCAACCCCTCGAACAGCTCCCTCTTCCCTTGGAAATAGGCCTCCAACGTAGATAGCAAGAGACTCTTGCCGAAACGCCGTGGACGACTCAAGAAATAGTAACTTCCGGTCTTAGCCAACTGATAAATCAAAGCTGTCTTATCAATATAGAGATAACCGTCTTTACGGATCTTCTCAAAGTTCTGTATGCCGATAGGATAAATTGTCTGGTTCATAGCGATGATCGTTTAGATATACTTACCATGAACAAAGATAGACATTCCTTTTTATCAGAACAAGATAAGAACATATGATCTCAAAAACTTTCCTTGACAATACGCTTGACTGGCAGGAAAAAACGCTCGATCAAACGCAATTCCTCCCATTTTGAATAAGAACTAATAGCAGATCAAAATTATATGCCAGAAAACGCAGTAGTACTTACTTCGTCTACAAATATATACTTACTTGCCCGATGAAGTATATATTCTCCGGTTAAGTAAGTACTACTGCGTTTTCCACACCATATCAAAAAAAGGAGGTATGCCCAACTGACATACCTCCTTTTTTATATTAAGTTTAACTTATTAATATCCCGGGTTCTGTTCCAACAACGGGTTCGCACCCAATGACAATTGATGCAATGGATAACGATTGTATTTCTCATCGTTCGTAGCCTTATGATCCCACCAATCCTCTGTCACATATGCGTCCCAACGGATTAAGTCCGTGCGACGACGGGCCTCGCGCAAGAACTCTTGCATCCATTCCTTCAGCATACGGTATTTATCCAAATTGGCAGCGGTAACAGGATCCGGGTCGTTTCCACCCTCGAAGTTACGCTTACGGATGGAGTTGATGATATCGGCCGCACCATTCTTATCGCCCAAACGCATCTTACATTCCGCCAAAGTATAATAGATCTCTGTCAGACGAATTACAGGACAATCTGGGTTGAAACGTTCCTTGAACTCATCTTGATTAGGCAGAGGACTAAATTTAAGAACACGCACGCCTGAGTTCTCCTCTGCATCGGCAATCGTAGAAGTCAGATCCTTAAGACTGGCTAACGTATTGCCCACCTGGCTGATATGAGCGATCTGGTCTACGACATTCAAGACCTTGCCGGCATACTCGCGGGCACCCAAGCATTTGTACTCGGGGAAATCCGGGTTTTGCAACTCACCAACGATAAACATACCACGGTATTTGCGACCACCCTCATATACATACTGCTGCTTACGGATATCCTTGTCGTTGAATGTCTCGTATGGATTACCTACGTTAAACTTATACAAGTTACCCTCCGGATCGCGACTAGGGCATAGGCAAAGCCCATTATTACCACTAGCATCCTGCAAGCCCCCTAAGAAATCCTTGAAATTATAGGGAAGAGTGAAGGCAGTCAAACCACCATCCGTCTCACCTTTGGCATTCTCGGAAGGTACTGTCCAGATAATCTCCGGGCAAGTCTCATTACCCCAACCAAAGATCTCGGTGAAATGGTTGGCCAATTTATACTGACCATACTTTCCATCGATAATATCCTGACAAATCTTAGCGGCCTCCTCATACATCGGTTTATTGATATACGATTCAGCGTTGAAATACAAACGAACCTTCAAAGCCGCAGCCACAGCACGATGGATAACGTTCGTCTCGGGTGCTCCCAAGGTCTCCTTCAACGGAAGATTCGGCATAGATACATCCAACAAGGAGTCGATAAAATGGAAAGTCTCCACATCTGTAGCACGAGCCTTCACATCCTCCTTCGTAGATGTGTAAAGAGGCATACCACCAAACATGTCCAAACCATCCAAATAAAAAGAGGCAGCCAATACGTTCAACTGATTAATCATTGATACACGATCCTCCTCAGTCAAGCCCACCGATACGAAATCGATATTCTCCAAATCCTCCAAGGCACTCCACGACTGAGCCACACCCATCGTCGTCAAGTCCCATCCATCCTTCATCGGGCTCATATCATCCATAAAATGATGATGATGCATGTTCTGATAAACGGCGCCATCAAACCAGTCATTACCACGAGTAGGCACACACATAGCATCAGTTCCCACTTCCATCAAGCGCACACGAGCGTCGTTATGAGCTACCCACCAACGCCAATGCGTAAAAGGACGATTAAAACGCGACCAAATCGCGTCTGCATTCGTATAATACGTGTCGGGAACAACCTGCGAATAGAAGGTAGGATCCACATCACATGAGGTACCCAGCAGCAAGCAAGCAGCCCCGGCTACCATCCAATTTGTTATCTTGCTAATTTTCATTTTCTTCTTACCTTTTTTAGAATGTTACTTGAATACCTAAAGTGTATGTGCGGACAATCGGGTCACAGTTCCAAACCTTATCGGTACCACCTGTCCAGCCTGTGATATCTACCTCTGGATTATGTCCGCTATATCCTGTAATAGTCGCTACATTGCCGACAGTTCCATATACGCGCAGACGCTCTGCCCATTTTGTATACTTATTCAACGCCAATGTATAACCTAACGTAATCGCATCTATCTTCAAGAACGAGCCATCCTCCAAGAAGTAATCGCAAAGCTGCTTCACGCCGCGAATGTCCTTAAACTTCGGATCGTCAAGCGCCGGTTTCCAAAGATTCCACTGGCCGGCACCACTCTGTCCCTGGATACCCAAGTACATCGGATAAGTATTCAAGACATCGAAACCTATCCAACTACGCATATTAATACCCAAGTCAAAATTCTTATAAGTAAAGGTATTGTTCCATCCCATCATCACCTTGGGCAGATAATTACCGATATATTGTTTGTCGTCTACACTCTTCTGGGAAGCAGGTATAACCTCACCATCCTTATCGTACAAAAGGAAGTCTCCTTTATCGGCGAATCCAGCGAATTTCCACATATGGAACGCACCGATCTCTGCCCCCTCTTCAATACGAGCGGCATCGCCCGGCCATCCCGGTTCATCCATAGCGTTACCATCCATACGTGAATTGTTGCCATACATCGTAAGGATCTTACCCGAGTTATGGCTCATATTCAAGCTGGAAGTCCAAGTGAAGTCCTTATTCTGGATGATGTCACCACCAACCTCGAACTCCCATCCTTTACTCTCCATCTCGCCAATATTCTGCCATTGCTTGCCATTTGGATACGGTGGCTGTGGAACATTCACCTCGTAGATCATACCATCGATCTTACGACGATAGTAATCGAACTTACCATACATACGGTTGCCAAAGAATGAGTAGTCCACACCGATATTCCACTCCTTCTTCTCCTCCCATCCCAAATAAGGATTCACGTTAGAGCTCGGACCATAGACATAAGCCCAGCTTCCGCTAGGAAGCATCCAGTATTGGTCGCGGCTCAACGTATTAGCCATATAGGAAGCATCGAAGTCGTTATTACCTGTAACACCATAACCAAAACGAACCTTCAAGTCGCTCACCCAGTCAAACTCCTTCATGAACTCCTCGGCAGATACACGCCAACCTCCGGACAACGCCCAGAAGTTACCCCAACGGTTCTCGGCGGCAAACTTTGATGATCCCTCATGACGGATTGTGGCAGAAACCATATATTTGTCATTGTAAGAGTAGTTGGCACGAGCATACAATGCAAACAGGCGCTCTGTGATATTCTTACCTGATCCCATGGCAGCCTTACCATCTGTCAGATATGAACCCGCACCTAAGTCCCAATATTTCAGTCCCTCAACACCGAAGTCATAGTTCTCAGCATTGAAATTCTCTCCATTCTTCTCGAAATAAGAGTAACCAGCAACGGCATTCAAGCTATGGCCACCCTTGAACTCCTTCAGATATGTGAAGTAACCCTCAGATGTAAGGTGCTCAGTCTTTGAGAACTCAAGTTTAGCCCAACCGCCACGGTTGTTTGTCACCTCATCGCGGTGGTAACGAGAGCGGAACTGGTGGAGCTCCCACTGACGGTTCTCGTAACCCAATGTCTGAGAATAGCTCAATCCCTCAATGGGCTTGATGTTCAACTTCATTGTAACCTCAGGCTTGAACCACTTGTCCAATCCCTCATAGTCGGTCAACATACGGTCGGCTACGATATTATAGTCCAATGTCTCGCCAGTCCACACATTATAGCCTGTCGGGCTTTCCGGGTCAAATGGCGAACGAGTCGGGTTATTATACAACGCCTGCTTGAAGTTTGCCTTCTTATCCTCATCCGATCCATCGGAAGTACGAGCAGTCTGACGATAATCCACGATCGGACGGATCTCTAACCAACCATCGAACAGCTTAAAGTTTGCATTCAAGCGTCCACCATAGTCCTTACGGTTATCCTTAATCGTGATGCCTTCGTTGGTCTCATAGAAGAAAGAGGTGTACACTTGTGCGTTCTCGGTACCTAGCTCCAAAGAGAGGTGATGTTTTTGCGAGAAGTTATCCTTCTGCAAAAGAGCGTCCCACCAATCAGCGTTCTGCCCGTAATCAGTGATATTCACGTCCGTACGATTGCGATATTCATCGGCGGTCATCATATCCGGACGGCCATAGTTTTGTTTCTTCGAAAGCTCAGTACTATAATTCAATTTTACTTTACCATTCGTGTTAGAACCACTCTTCGTTGTGATCAAGATCACACCCGAAGCAGCACGTGTACCATAGATCGCACCAGCGGAAGCATCTTTCAGCACATCGATAGATTTGATATCGTCTTGGTTCAAGGCACGAATATCACCTCCCGGGAAACCATCGACAACGATCAATGGAGCCTTACCAGAGTTGATAGAGGTCAAACCACGCAACTGGATCGTGGTCGTACCATTGGCACTACCATTATTTTGCAAGATCAAACCGCTGATCTTACCTTGCAAAGAGCTGGTGATATCGGCACCACCCACACCCTTCATCATATCGCCGGCAGACAATGAGGTAACGGAGCTGGTCACTTGCTTCTTCTCCATCGTACCGTAACCTACGACCACGACCTCTTCAAGAGCCTGGGAATCTTCCGACAACGTAACATTTATAACACTTTGACTGCCAACCGGGACTTCCTTGGTCGTGTAACCGATATAAGAGATTTCCAAAACAGCGTTTGCGGGCACATCTTGCAACGTAACCGAGCCGTTCATGTCGGTTACGTTACCGATAGTAGTTCCCTTGACCAACACGTTCGCGCCGATCAACTCACCCATTGAATCTGAAACCTTAACCGTAATAGTCTTACCATTTTGCATGACCGATTCAACATTCGGTCCGTAGTTGTGCGAGGGTCCCACAGCCGCCAATCCTTGAAAGGAGGCCATACATAGGAATCCCGTGGTAAGCATCATAACACTTGGTTTGAACAAGCTTAAACACAATTGCTTGCTCTTCTTACTACATTTTTCCATCTTTATTATTAAATGGTTATAATTAATTGAGATTAACAATATTCAAACACCAAAAACCTACTTTCTGCTATCTCTGAGCGCAGTCCCTAATAAAAATGACTAGCTAAAACGTTCGTTTAGACTAGTCGTCCGCGAAGTTAACCATTAATTTAAATTAAGC
>OAVX01000769.1_pt1 | contig 13349 bp, 8 predicted proteins | sample 1476471 | NCBI WGS metagenome assembly OAVX01 (sample SAMEA2580114, study PRJEB22360) | human gut metagenome | biome: human gut; feature: human-associated habitat; material: faeces | place: Denmark | collected 2008/2010
ATATTTTTCAAATGGGTATATTATTAAATAAGAATATTAATTGGAGGAAACCATGGACGATAAGAAACAAGATTTCAAACAAAATCTCAAAAGTTATGTATCGGATGAAAAGATTGTTAAGCCTGACGATTACTTTGAAGAAAAACCTGTAGATGTGGGTGTTAATGATGATGTGAATGGGGTATATGATGTTACTCAGTCACAAGAATCCACTAAATCTAATGACGATTATTTTGCAGAAATCAACCAAAAATACACTAAAAAAGAACGAAAAGAAGACAACGAAGAATACGAAAACTACAAGCAAAACGATTCACCTGATTGGTATTTGAAATGCGTAAAATTTATTAGTGGATATGCAGACAAAATCTATGATTTTTACGCTTCCACAAAACATGGAATCATATATTCATTTTTGACATCAGGTATAATAGCTGCTTTGACTAGCGCAGTGTGGGTTAGCGTTACAACACAAGGATCACTTGGAGAATTGTCGAAAGTTTTCCACAGACCTACGATATCTATAATGACATTGATTTTAGTACCGTTAATCAACTATGTGATGACAAGATTCATATACATGTTTACGAAAAAATACATGAGACCAACTCCACCTCCTTGTACAAGAGATGTGAAAGGCGGGGTATTTTCGATAATTAACGCATTGTTCATGTTCATACTTACACCTTTTGGATTTATTGGAAGCATCATCGGTTGCTTCACAGGAATGATAGCTTACTCTGCAACTTTCTTGGATTTGTATTTAGAAAAGGACAGTTTCAAGGTTGGTTTGAAATCATTCATCGCACAAATCGTAATCAAAGTTATCGTGTTTATATTAGAGATGTTATTGGTAGCTTTGGTTGGAATTTTAATTTATAATTCATTTTCAAATATGATTAGATAAAACTTGACCCGATCTCATAAGAGGTCGGGTTTTTGTGTGCAATCAAAAAGCCTAGCTCAAATGAGTTAGGCTTTGTTTGATTATTGATTAAGAGTTGTAATCTTGTATAAAAGATTATTTGTCTTTACGTTTTTTCTTCAATCCTACGAATCCTGCTGCTGTCATCAATGCTGACATTGATAACATCATGATTTCACTTTCGCTACCTGATTTTGGCAATTTATTAGCAGATCTTCTATTAGGAGTGTCTGCTTTTTCTTTACCTTCTACTTGTTCAGTAGTTTCAGGTGTTTTAGGTGTGTTATTTGGTTTTGTTGGAGTGTCTCCATCTTGATTGTCAGGAGTCTTTCCATTTTCTTCTGGAGTTTCACCTGGTGTTTCTGGGTCTTTCGGATCTTTTCCACCTGGTTGTTCCGGATCTTTTGGATCTTCGCCTGGTGTTTCTGGATCTTTTGGATCTTCGCCTGGTGTTCCTGGTTCGTTTGGCTTTTCACCTGGTGTTCCTGGATCTTTTGGATCTTCGCCTGGTGTTTCTGGATCTTTTGGATTTTCTCCCGGTGTTTCTGGATCTTTTGGATCTTCGCCTGGTGTTTCTGGGTCTTTTGGATCTTCGCCTGGTTGGTCTGAATCTTCTGGATCTACTGGTGGGATTTCACAAACATTTTTAGTTCCGATTTCTATAATCTTATCTTGCTTTTCAGTTATTGTCTTAGTATCCCTGGAAATTTCCTTGCTGTTTTCAATCTTAACAGTAGTTTCAGTTTTACCAACAATACCTTCTTGGATTACCTTAGTCTTGCCAGCTTCTAGATCTGGGTTTTCTCTGATAATGATGTCGTAAGTTTTTTCACTTTCATAAATGAACTCACCTTCAGTTTTAGAACCATATTCTACAACCTTGTTCTTTGGCTCAGTTCTTTCTTCAGCTACTTCAAGCTTACCAGTTTCCTTGTTGAAAGTAGTTGTATACTTCACATATCCATTAGTACCTTCTTCGATAACTTTTTGTTCGCCTTCTTTAAGGTTTGGATTGTATCTGTATTCTGTATCGTGACCAAGTTCAGTTTCCTTAACAACTGGTTTCACACCGATTCTTACTACTCTGTCTTCTTTTTCTGTGATAGTCTTAGTAGTTTCCGTTGGGTCACCAACTGGTTTAGAATCTTTAACCTTTTGAGTGATAGTAACTTCTTCCTTACCAGCTTTTCCTTCGTTTTCAATCTTTTGAGTTCCAGATTCTAAAGTTTCATCATAGATTACCTTAGTTTCGTAAGGAATTTCTCTTTCGATAGTTTTGGTAGTTTCGCCTTCAGTTGGCTTTCTACCAATCTTAATTAATCTTTCTTGAGGTTCTTTAGTTGTCTTGAATTCGCCTTCTTGAACTTCAACTACCTTGCCATCCTTGATTACTAGTTTATTAGTTCTTTCTTGCTCTCCTGGAGAACCTGGAGTAACAACTTTTTCTTCGCCTGGTTCTAGAGAATCATCGTATTCATACCTAGTTTCAAAAGGTAATTCTTTCTTTTCAACTATTTCATGAGTACCATCATTAGTTCTCTTTCCTACTTGGATAAGAGCATCTTCTGCAGGAACAATTTCTTCAGTAGGCTCACCCACTACTTTTGTATTTTCTATTGTCCAAGTTGTAGTCTTAGTTCCTACCTTACCAGGTTTTACAATTCTGTATTCACCCTTCTTTAGGTCCTCTACTTCTTCTACCTTGTATTCAAATGGAATTTCTTCCTTGTGTTCTACTTTACCTTCAGTATTTCTACCAACTTTAATAATTTTGTCTTTAGGTGCTTTAGTTTGAGTAAATTCGCCTTCTTCGGTATTTGTTACCTCACCATCTTGGATTTTAAGTGTTATGTTTCTACTCTTCTTACCTGGTTCACCTTCTTGGGTTACTTTTTGTTCACCTGGTTTTAGAGAGTCGTCAAATTCTATTTTTGTTTCAAATAGGACGTCTACTTCTTCTGTAATTGTATGAGTTCCGCCGTTAACATCTTCTCCAACTAAGATTACAGCTTTCTTAGGTTGTTTAGTTACTGTTGGCTCAGATGTTTCAGTTACTTTTGAATTAACGATAGTAAGAGTCTTTTCTTGTTCACCCTTTTCACCATTTAATTTATTGCCTTCATCATCAGTGGCATACTTCCATTCGCCTTTCTTTAGGCTTGGATCTTTTTTAACTTCTACTTCAAATGGAATTTCTTCCTTAACTTTTTCAGTTCCGTTAGTCTTTCCACCGATTTTAACAACCCTATTTTGACCTGCTTCTTCTGTTTCAGAAGTTACAACTTTCTTTTGATCCTTGTCATAAGTTGTTGTAATAGTAACTTTGCCATTTTTACCTGGAGTTACTTCTTCAGTTTGACCAGCTTCAAGGTTTTCATCAAATATATATTCTGTGTTAAATGGCTTTTCTACAATTTTTGTTTCTGGTTTTGTACCTATTCTAACTACTCTATCCTCTTTTTCAGTAATAGTCGTAGTTTCTTCAGAAACTTTACCTGTACCGTCAGTAATTTTTGTAGTAATAGTTACTTTTTCCTTACCAACTTTACCTTCGCTTTCTACTTTTTCACTTCCTGCATCCATAGTATCGTCAAAGATATATTCAGTTTCAAAAGGTATTTCTCTATCTACAGTTTTCACCGTTGAGCTTTCAGCAACCTTAGTGCCAATACGAACAATATGGTTTTTAGGTTGAGAGTTTATTTTTTCGTTTAGTTGCTTTGGATATCCATCTGGTTGACCGTTCTTAATATCTTGTTCGTAATAAGTTGTCTTAGATCCAACTTGGCCTTCTTGATCAACTACTTTTTCACCTTTAGCAAGATCTGGATCTTCTTTGATGACTACTTCAAATGGAAGTGGACAAGTTTTATCGTACTTGTAAGTTCCTGTAAAATCTTTGGTACCTACAATTACTTTTTGAACTGCTTCTGTGACTTTTTCTTCTTCAGTAGTTGTTATTTCGCCTGTCTTTGGATCGTACTTGTTAACAGTTTTTATTTCAACCTTGCCCTTAGTTAGTTCGCCAACCTTGACTACACCCTTGTCTAAATTTTTGTCGTAAACATATTCAACTTTAACATTAACATCTTTGTTATAGTCTTTATTATTTTCAGCCGGTTTTGTACCAACTTTAATTACTTGTTGAGTAGGTTTTATTTGTGCAGTTACTTCAGATTTAAGTTCACCATCAGCTTCGCCGTTTTTGACTGCTTGAGTGTACTTGGTTGTCTTAGAACCCGCAACACCTTGTGTCACAATCTCACTTGTGCCGGCTATCATAGTTGGATCTTCAACGATTTTTACATCATAAGGAATTTCTTCTGTCACTTCGTGGCTAACATCTCCTGTAAAGTCTTTCTTTCCAACTCTTATCTTAGCATTGGTTGCCGGTGTATGTTCTGTTACACTTGCAGATCCGTCAACTACTTCAGAGTTTTTGATAGTCCATTCAGTGGTTTTAGATCCTTCTTTGCCTTCTACATCAATGACATATTCTCCAGCCTTTAAGTTATAATCGTATTCGATTTCATACTTATATGGAAGTTTTTCTGTATAAGAGTGTTTACCATCTGTCATAGTACCTACTCTTATAATTTGGTTTTTAACTTCTTTGGTTTGTTCAGAAACCGGATCATCGCTACTTTCAACTACTCCATTCACTAAATGTTTCTTGGTTTTAGTAACTGTTTCACCATTTTCTCCAGGTTGATCAATTACTTTTTCTCCAGCTTTAAGATTATTATCGAAAACTATTTCTGTTTCATAAGGATTGATATTCTTAACTACTTCTTCATATTCTCCGGTAAAGTCTTTAGTTCCAAAGGTTACCTTTCTCTTTCCTGGAATTACTTCAATCTTTTCAGTAGTTTCAATTTCTCCTGTTTTTGGATTATATTCATTAACAACTTTTGTTATAACCTTGCCTGGTACCAAATCTTCAATGTTACGATAGCCTTTTGGTTTTGTATTGTCGTAAACATATTCTACTTCAACACCAACTTCACGTTCATAGGTCTTCTCGTTATTTGCTGGTTTTGTACCGATTTCTATAATTTCTTCTTGTGGAGCAACATATTTGTCAGCTACTTCTTTTTCTGTAAATTGTGTACCTTCTTTTAACTCTCCATTAAAGATTTCTCCAGAGTATTCAAAGGTCTTAGAACCTGCAACGCCTTTTTGCTTAACATTGGATTTGCCTGCTTCAAGTTCTGGATTTTCTTTAATTATAACTTTATATGGCACTTCTTTAGTCACTGTGTTTGTCACTGTGCCTGTGTAGTCTTTTTGTCCTACTTTAATTACAGCGTCTACCGGATTAGTTATATCAATTTTTGGATCACCAACTTTTTGGGAGTTTACTATAGTCCAAGTCTTAGTGTTTTCTCCTTCTTTACCATGAGTTACAATCTTATAGTTATTTTTAGCTTCCGGATAATTTTTGTAGAAGTCAGGGTCGAATTCTACCTTGTACTTAAATGGAATCTTGTCTGTATCAACAATTTGACCTTGAGTCTTGGTACCGATTTTGATCTTCTTATTTTTTGCCTCTTTAGTAACATTTTGATTTACAGTAATTGTTCCGTCTTCATTTCTTGTTGTGGTGATAGTCACTTCACCCTTTTCACCATCATTAATAAGTTCGGTTTTTCCTGCTTCTAGGTTGTTGTCAACTTCATATTCTGTATCGAATGGAATTTCTACCTTAGTTGTAGCTGGCTTTGTACCAATTTTTATAATTCTTGGTGTTGCATCTTTTACTGTTTCAACTACAATTTTGCTTTCGCCTTCTTTAAAAGTTCCATCTTGTTGGAAAATACCTTTTTTGCCATTTAGGGTATCTTGGACGAAGCTTATCTTTAGTTCTCCCTTTTGACCGGCTTGAGTTTCTTGAAAGTAGCCTTCCGGAAGAGTTTCATCGTATTCGACCTTTGTTTCATAAGGGATTTCAGATGTCTTTGTTTCATTGGTTAAAGTCTTATGTTGCTTTGTGGCAATAAACTGTGCATTGATTTCTTCAGTTTTTTCTTCCTTTGTCGTTTGGTCAGTATATTTTACCCTAACAGGAACAGTCAGTTTTTCGCCACCATTGATTTCCTTGCCATCAGGAAGATTTGTAGGAAGGGTCGCTGTTACAGCACCTGTTGTTTGGTCAATAGATACATTCCAAACATTGCCCTTATTGTCCTTAAAAGTATTTCCAATAAGTTCGTAGGATTCTGGTTGGTTTTTCTTTAAGTCCTCTTCGCTTTTTGTAATGATTGGCTTATTGACTAAGGTATTTCCTTGTGGTCCTACCTCTGCCAGGTATTCTGGTCTATTGTTGTTGGTTTCTTGGACAACAAAGTGGAACCAGCGGGTGTCTGTAGAACCATTTGTGTAAGTGTATTCAACAGGTAGGGCTAAGAAATCACCAGCCTTGGCTTGTTTTGGAGATCTTATATTGAAATGTGATATGTTATCAGCCTTACCATCAATAATCCATCTCTTATCCTTGTTTTCATCCTTCATTAATTCTTCGTAAGAAATGCCTAAGTCCTTAGCGATAGCCTTATTGGCAGTAATTAGGAATTCTTCTTTTAGTTTGCCTGATGCTTCTCCGCGACTATAAGCGCCGTCCATCTCTGCACCAGTTTCCGGATCTTGTATCTCGACACTAAAGTCTTGACCAGGAAATACCTTTGTAGAAGTATGTTCATCAATTTTATTACCCTCTTGATCTTTAAAGTCTTGGTCATAGTAGCGTGTGTCATCAAGGTTTAGCTTGAAGTCACCGATGAGGTTGTAATGGTCGTAACGGTCGATGCCTTGCTTGTCGATTGTTACAGTTTTTCCCTTGTGGTTGATGTTAGCAGTTCCTGCACCTGTTTCTGTATAGGTTCCTGTTTCATCAAATTCATCTGGTGTTTCTGCTATGGTTTTAAATTCTTCTGCTGTTCTTGGACGGGCAAAGAATCTTACATCCAGATTTTGAAGCGCCTTATAGTCAGGCGTATTGAAGATGGAGTCTTCATTGATGACAGTCTTGCCGTTTGCATCTTTTGTAAGGGCGCCTTCCGGCATTTTAATGAAGATATTGCCGTTGTCGCCGATATAGGCCCTCGCTCCCGGGACAATTTTACCTGTAACAGGGTTATATACTTGACCTACTAGTCTTTCTTTGGCGTTATCATCGATATTGTCTACCTTGATGCCTGTATCGATATCTTGGCCTTGAACAAAGACCTTTTCTTTTAATTTTGACCCTTGTTTATTTAGCTTTAATTCTTTAAGCTTATCATTTTCATTTGGCCATGGGTTTACCTTGTAACCTAAGGTGAAGCTACCTCCAAAAAACTTAACTCTAGGATTATCTGCTGTATAATTATCTTTAAATCCAAGAGAAGTGAAGTCATTATCTTTGTTATTAAGGTGTTTTAAGGTTTCTTCACTTGCATCATAGTTCAAGTTTCTTTGCTTTCCAGCACCATCAATTATAGCGTTTTCGCCTGGCTTGTAGGTTACATCAGGAGATTCAGGTGTTAACTTTTCACCCTGACCCATCATTGGCTTGTTTCCTTTATCAAGAGGTATAAGTCCAGAGTCTGTAACATAAATCTTAGTATAGGTTCTTTGACCAGTCTTCTTGTCTATGGTGATTTGATAACCATATTCAGTCTTGCTTGGTGATGTTGAAGATGGGTTTTTAATATTGAATTCTAAACCATCTTTCACTTCTCCCTGATCAGTCACAGGACTCTCTTGATTTGTATCTCCCGGTTGGAGGTCTGTTTGTTTATAACGTTCAGATCCACTATAGTCCTTTATTTCTTTTTCATCATCAGTATAGTTCGGCTCAGAATTCTCTGAAGCTGCTTGTTGAGCTTCTGGTGTTTTTTCATCAGACACTTCAAGTCCTGAATTGTCCGCTTCATTTTCCACATTGCTTACTGCTATTGCTTGTGCTGGGTGCAATAAAGCTTGTGATCCGAATCCAGTTTTTTTGGAATTAATTTTCTTTTCTTCTTTTAATTCAGATCTTTCTTGTTGGTTTTGTTTTTCATCTGCGTTTGCTACTGTTTCTGAATTTTTTTGTTCAGCAAATTGTGCTGCTTTTGTAAGTTGATTGTCTATTAATTTTTCTGTGACAGCTTTTGTGTCATCTGTTTGAGTGTCGGCGTATGTTTTTGCTTGTGGTGCCGATACTATTACTGCACTGGCCAATGCTGCCATGAGTAATTTTTTGTTGATTTTCAAAACATTTTCCTCCTTAAATTATTGTAATTTCCTTGTGATTTATTTTATCTTTGAAATATACTAGTAGTTTAAAAATTTTTAGTTTGTTCCACTACTTTAAAATGAATACAAACGTCAAACAAAAAGCTTTTTTCTCCAATATATTTATGATTTGTTTTTGTTTTATTCATTTTGCATTCAAAATGTTGTAATACGGTATTCTTTTGTTATAAAAATGTATTTAGTGATTAATCTTATAAAATCCGATTATTGAATGCTTTGTTGTACTGGGTTATAATAAGTGTATAAATTAAGAGGAGTTTTTATGGAAAAATTTTATGGTGAAGTGTTTTCACGTTTGCAAAAACATATTAAAACAATAGAAAAGAAACAGGGTGCGTGGATGTTCACGCTGATTATTTCAGGAGTAATTAGTTTGCTTTCATTTATGTTGTGGATGAGGATAAGTCCTCCTAATTCGTCGCAGGATTTTCTGAGTTTATCCCTTCCATTGTCGTATTTTTCGAAGACTGTTCTGTCACCTTTTTCATGTGTGTTGAGTTTTTGGATTGCGACAAGTTTTTTGAAAAAAGAAATGGTGGCAAAGATATCTAACTCAGAGTTTTTGGCTAAGGCTAGTGTGTACACTTTGGTTACGATTGTACTAGCTTCTGTGTTTAACACTAGAATTCCAGTTGTTAGCGTGATTGTGAATGTGATATCAGGTTTTGTGTACAGCGTTGTGATGTATGACAAATTTAAGCCTTCTTTTTTGAACAAGGCTACTGTAACTGCTGCTATTGTGAAGATTGTTATGAGTGCGATTGGTTTTCTGATGGGTACAACTTTGTTGTTCTTCATCGTTTTGAATTAGTCATGTGTTAGTTGGAAATTAATAAGGAGTGTTTTATGAAAAAATTGGTGGCTTTGATGCTTGTGTGTATGTTGAGCTTTCCTGTGGTGAGTATTGCAGACAAGAATAGCCCAAATGAAGGGGCTTCGGAAAAGGTTAAAGCAAGTACAAATGAAACGAACGTAAATAATACTAATGAAAAAACTAAAAATGAGAAACAACAGGAACAAATCACCACTAATGAAGATGGTGTGTTCAAAAATGTTATTCATAAAAGATTTCAAGGCGAAAACAGAGCGAAGACTGCTGTGAATGTGCAACGTCATTACTTTGCGAATACGAACAAGGTTATTCTTGTGAATGACAACGCATATCCCGATGCAATCAGTGCAACGAATGTGTCTATGGGCAAATACCCACTTTTGTACACTGGCAAGAATTCATTATCCGTTGAAACGAAATTAGCGCTTGATAAGATGTTCTTGGACGAGATTTATCTGATGGGTGGCGTGAATACTATCAGCAAAAATGTTGAAAATAAGTTGAGAAAAAACTTCCCACACGCCAAAATCACTAGAATTATGGGAAATAACCGCTACGACACATCAGCAGAGTCTGCGAGAACACGTGCAAATACTACGAATTTGATATTTGCCGCAGGAACAAATTATGCCGATGCATTGTATGCCACAAGCCTTGCCGCACATCAAAATGCCCCAATCTTGCTTGTAAGTAACGAAGGACTATCACAATCTACGAGAAAATTTATACAATCAATCGGAAATATCGACAGCGTTACAATAGTCGGTGGAGAAATATCTGTAAATCAATCTGTTAAAACCCAAATCGAAAATCTGACTAAAAAACGTGTCACAAGACTTGCAGGTGTGGACAGATACGAATCCAGCGTTGAAGTCGCTAAGAGAGTGAACGCAAATCCAGCAGAAGTCATCACTACAAGCGGTGAAGTATTCGCCGATGCACTTGTGTCGTCGACAGTTGCACAAAAAATCAAAGCGCCAATCTTGCTTGTGAAAAAAGACGTCCTACCACTAAAAGTTAGAGAATATATGAAAGACACCAACTCCATCTACAAATTGACTACAATCGGTGGATACAACACAGTTACCAAGAACAATTACTCCACACAAGTAATATTGATATCGGGACTGGACATCGACAAGCCACTTTTGGATAAACAAGGAAAAGGGCTCATCAAAGCATTTACAAAAGATTACAAGAAATACTACGTCCTTCCTAACAACAAATACTACAATTCAATCAAAAAATACGACAAATTATTCGTTTACTTGAGAGACGCATTGGCAGAAGATTACAGACCATTGGAATAACCTTAAAATAACATGGAAATAAATTAAGCTAAAGAGGACAATGTCCTCTTTTTTTATGCAAAAAAATAGGCGAATTGTATCGCCTATTTAAAAGAACAAATAATTCAAAATATACACCGTAATGACCGACAGCAAAAATCCAAGCTCCGTAATTCTCGTTTTCGTTTTCTTATAAAAATCGGACGAAATCACAAAAGCTGGGCCAATCGCCGCGTACATAATTATAGATTTAATCAAAAGTTCATTATTCGTCACAGCACTCACAACGACGTATGTAAACACTGGAATTATCAGCAAATTCACAACAGTAAGCATAATGGATGTCAAATCAAACAAACTTTTCATATCAATGCTTGAAATTGCAAGTGCAAATGCGATTATAATCACAACTGAGCTTGTCGATTGAATAATTTTTAGAGGAGTTAGTATGTATGAGAACTTGTAAATCGCACAAATACAAAAAGCTACGGAAAATCCCATCGCCATCAAAAAGTCTGTCACATTGAAAATTCTCTTGTAAAGCATGTACACAAGATAAATCACACAAGAAATTATAATCAGATTGTTCATAATATTCTTGTCCATAACATTTTGCAAAAACGGCCTCATAACGATAATATTTGAGAAAATAAACGCAGGTTCCAACGAGTCCTTGTCCTTCGGGTTGATTTGGAAAATCATCGTCATAATCTTAGACAATATCCACAAATACACAAAAAATACACCAAGTTTGATGTTGAAATTCTTGTACGTAAGTTCACTCAAACTAATCGCAATATTCGCCGGAATAATTACAACGTAGATTAATTTCGAAAAAAATGCGACAATTTGTTTTTCATTTGAAATCGTTCTGGCAAATAAAAATATAATTGCAAACACCACCAGAACACTTATCCAGTAATTAAAATAACTCATACTATCCTCCAACTTTATTATACCATAGCAAAATACAAATCTGGAAAATAACACATATGTGATTTATTGAAATATTTTATAAATATGTACTTAGCATGTGTGACTTTTTTACAAATATATATTATTATATATATAACTAGTATTTGATTATATTGAGGAGATCACATGATTATAAGAAGAATAAATCACAAATACAAAAATTTCGAGTTAGACATCGAAAATCTAGAAATAGGAAATAATAAAATTATTGGACTAATTGGAGAAAACGGTGCTGGTAAGACTACTTTGATGGATATATTATCCAAAATGATAAAAGCAAACGCAAGTTTTGATGTACAAGATTATAACGAAAATGATATTTTATACATACCTTCTCAAGTATCTCCGTATTATTTTTTAACAGTAAGCGAATTTTGTAAAATTGTAAATGAATACTCCCCTTCCAGTAAAACGTCCGAAGATTTAATAGTTGAACTTGGATTGGAAGATAAGAAAGATACTTTAATTTCTGAATTATCTGAAGGAATGAAGAAAAAGTTAACTCTGATTAACATTTTAACAGGTGATTATTCCCTTATAATTATGGACGAACCATTCAATAGTATTGATCTTAAATATTCTTATGAAATCAAGAAATTAATCCTTCAATTGAAGGAAATTTCTACAATTTTGATTTCATCACATATTTTAGATAGCCTTATTGATATATGTGATGAGTTTGTGCTTTTGAAAAATGGTAATGTAAAAAAAGTATTCACCAATTCAAAAGATAAAAAGCAACTGGAGGACGAGATTTTTGAAAGAAATATTTAAATTAGATATGAAATTGCGATTTAAGGAAATAAAAATCGACAGATTATCCGGCGCACTTCAATTCGTTCTGATAATCTCTGCGATTTTTTTGTTTTTAAAATATTTGAGTTCTCTACCATCAGACCATTATGTGATAAAAGCTTTATTCGCGTTTTTTTTAGCTTTTATGGGATTTTTCAAAATAAGAACTGATAGTATAACTCAAAGAGAAATGGATTTTATGACCTTTTTCCCAAAATTCAACAAAGTCCAAGTCAGAAAATACTTCATGTATAAGAAAGCTACGATAACATATATCTTCATAATTTATTTGTTATTTCCAACTTCTGTAGAAATTCTGGAAATCAAATCTTTCTTTATGTATGGTTCAATTATTTATTTTTACATGTTTGTGGATACATTATTCTTCTATCTGACAGAAAACACAAGAAAATCAAATATACTGTACACAGCCCTTAGAATTTCATATTATGTTTTATTATTTTCTAGTTTGAATTTCCCAAATTTGGGAATTGATTTAGAAAAGTTACTACCAAAATTGCAATTATGGTACATGATTCCATTTTTTGTAGTACTATTTTGTGTCAATCCACTTTTACTTAAAGCTCCCAACATAAAAGGAGAATAAAATGACAAAACTTATTTTTTATTACATCTTACGCGACAAAATTAAATACGAAATAATCGTAATACTATTCATAAGTGTGTTTTCTTCTATAAATTCACCACAAAATTTATATGGATTGAATTTCTGCAGTACGCTATTAGGTATACTTTTCATTTTGTATTTTAGTGTGATGAATGCACACAAATCAAAGTTCTTGCTGCTATATCAACCCAGAAATGTTAAATCTCTTAGAAAAGATACCATAAAGTCAATGTGCTACTTGTCTAGTATATTCTTGATCTTGGCTGTTATATTGGATTTTTTCATAATGAAATCCATCTATCTAACGGAATATTATTTTGTAAGCATGATAATATTTTATATTTCTACAAGAATTGTCAAAGTAAACATAGAAAAAAACACCAAAATTGATGAGCCTATAATTAAATTAAAAGAATGCGTATTCGTTTTATGTTCAGCAATTATATTAGTAGCTGCGATTTTGGCTATCAAGTTCCTAGTTTTCAGTAATTTGTTGTAATTTGTTTAACACATCGTTGACATTTTGTAAACATTTTCCACGTTACAAATCAATAAAAGGGGTATAATAGATTTAAGACCAGCTATCAAATGTCAAGAGAAAATAAAAAATAATTTATCTTGAAATTT
>OAVX01000771.1_pt1 | contig 13330 bp, 10 predicted proteins | sample 1476471 | NCBI WGS metagenome assembly OAVX01 (sample SAMEA2580114, study PRJEB22360) | human gut metagenome | biome: human gut; feature: human-associated habitat; material: faeces | place: Denmark | collected 2008/2010
ACGCCCTCGTATCCCAATTGGTAGAGGAAGCAGCCTCAAAATCTGCGCAGTGTGGGTTCGAGTCCCACCGAGGGCACGTAAGAAATCAATATCAATCCAGGCCCGGGTTGGGGCATGTTAGGCCGGCTTTGGGTGTGACAGTGGAAAGAGACCGACATGGCTGCAGAGAAGACCACGGAACCGGACGAAGTACTCACTGATGAGGAGCTCCAAGCTGCTGCGGCTCCCGAGCCGGATTCTGCCAATAATAACGAGGCGCACAAGCGCACCGTCGTCGTTGCCGAAGACGAATCCGTGAACCGCATGGATTTGGTCGCCATGCTTGAGGATAACGGCTATGAGGTCGTCGGAGAGGCCGCCAACGGTGAGGAAGCCGTTGAACTGACCCGTAAGTTCCGCCCGAGCGTGGTGTGCATGGATGTCAAGATGCCTCGCATGGATGGCATCGAGGCCGCTGGCATCATCTGTGATGAGAACATCGCTCCGGTCGTCATGCTGACGGCATTCTCCCAGTCTGATTTGGTCAAAAAGGCCACGGGCGCTGGCGCCATGGCGTATGTCACCAAGCCGTATGAGGAATCCAAGCTGCTGCCGGCTTTGGAAGTCGCCATGGGCCGTTTCGCCGAAATCAACGATCTGCTTGACAATGTCGAACGTAGCGAGTCCAAACTGCAGGAAACCGAGGAACAGCTGAAGAAGGCCGAAGAGCAGCTGAAGAAGGCCGAAGAAACGCTGGAGGAGCGCAAGCTCGTCGACCGCGCCAAGGGCCTGCTGATGGACAAGGCGGACTTCTCCGAACAGGGCGCTTTCCGTTGGATTCAGAAGACCTCCATGGACCAGCGCATTCCGAAGAAGCGTCTGGCCATGGCCATCATCGCCAAGTATGGCGAACAGAAGTCGGAAGCAGAGGATGAGCGCTAACACACCAACTGTGGAAGGCACTTCACGCGGAACGCTATTGGTCGTTGACGGCCATTCTTTGGCGTTCCGCGCTTTTTTTGCCTTACCCGTAGAGAATTTCAGTACATCATCAGGTCAGGCCACCAACGCGGTCTGGGGATTCGCCACCATGCTTTCGCAGGTGATCGATGCCGAACATCCAGACCATCTTGCCGTCGCATTCGATGTGAAGGGCGGCACGTTCCGCAACCAGATGCTGCCGCAGTACAAAGGAACTCGCGACGCGGCCCCCGAGGAACTGCTCAGCCAGCTGCCATTAATCCAGCAGATGCTGACGGCCTTGGGCGTCACATACATCGAAAAACCCGGTTACGAAGGTGACGATGTGATCGGCACGCTCGCCAGCATGGGCGACCAGGCAGGCTACCGCACATTGGTGCTGTCCGGCGACCGTGATGCTTTCCAGCTGATCAACGACGACATCACCGTGCTGTATCCCGGCCACCATTTCAAAGACCTCAAACATATGACCCCGGATGCCGTGCAGGAGGAATATCATGTCTCTCCCGCGCAATACCCGGATCTGGCCGCCTTGCGCGGAGAAACCGCTGACAACATCCCCGGCGTTCCCGGAGTCGGCGACGGATTCGCGGCCAAATGGATCAACCAGTACGGCGGACTTGAGCAGATCATCGAACACGCCGACGAGATCAGCGGCAAAAAAGGCGAAGCCCTGCGCGAAAACATCGAACAGGTCAAACTGAACCGTTCCGTGAACGCTTTGGTTCGTGACCTTGATCTTGGCGTGTCGGTATCCGACCTGACATTTGGACAAGTCGACGCTGGTCAACTCGACGATCTATTCACCAAGCTCGAATTCGGTGTTCGGACCAAGAATCGCGTGCTCAAAACGTTCAATGCGGACAAACCATCCGGGGACGTGCACGAATCCAGCAAGCTCGGGCTGCCACATGTCGAAGACGTCAACGATCCGCATGTGGTGGAGACATGGGTCCAAAACCATTTCCCCGTGGTGCAGGAACATCTGCACGAACGCCATGAACGCTCCTCCAACGACATTCCGGAATTCGGCTTCGAAATCGATTCTTCGACCCGTTGCACGGACAAGGTGAAACAGTCCTGGACGCTTTACGCCGAAGGCACGAGCAAACCCGGAGAAGCCTCTCTTTCGGCATTGATGATCGCCGTGCACGGCGAAGCCATTCGCATCGACGTATTCAGTCCGGATATGGTGCAATGCCTGCAAAGACTGTTCGACCGCTATCACCATTCCATGGTCGTGCACGGTTACAAAGAACATGCGCATCTGCTGGGCAGCATCGGCGTGGAACTTCCGGAACCATTGTTCGACACCAAGCTCGCCGGATATCTTGTCCACCCGGATTTCCACGCGGACACGCTGGAACAGGCTGCGGCCCATTTCCTTGATCTGCACATCGAAGCACAAGCCGAAGCCGCGACACAGGGGACCTTGGACTTCGACGAGCCTGAGGAAAACGATTCCAAGAACGACGAGCTGATACTCACCCGCACCGCAATCGTGGGGCTTTTGGCCGAATATTTGGCCGGTGTGCTGGATAAGCGCGAACAATTCGGTCTCCTCAAATCCATTGAGCTTCCGGTCTCTCAGGTCCTGCATGGCATGGAACAGGTCGGCGCCCAAGTGGATATGACACGTCTGGTGCAGATGCGCGACCAACTTGCCGCCGACGCTGCCCAGGCACAGGAAACGGCGTGGCAGTTCGCGGGGGAGCAGGTGAACCTGCAAAGCCCCAAACAGCTGCAGAAGATCCTGTTCGAAGACATGGGATTGAAACCGACGAAAAAAACCAAGTCCGGTTCATACACCACCAATGCCGCGGCATTGCAGACCTTGCGTGACCGCTCGTACGATAACGACCGCGCATGCCAGTTCCTTGACGCGTTGCTGATGCATCGTGAAAAGAACAAGCTCAAGCAGATCGTGCAGACGTTGATCGACGCCACAAACCGTCATGACGGTCGCATCCACACCACTTTCGAACAGACGGTGGCAGCCACCGGACGATTGAGCTCCGTCGATCCAAACCTGCAGAACATTCCGAACCGGGATCCCGCAGGTCGTGAGATTCGATCCGCGTTCGTGCCGGGAGAGGGCTTCGAATCGTTGCTGAGCTCCGACTACTCGCAGGTCGAACTGCGCATCATGGCCGACCTTTCCGGTGATGAGGCGTTGATAGAGGCCTTCCGCTCCGGCAAGGACTTCCATAAGTATGTGGCCAGCTTGGTCTACGGCATTCCCGTTGACGACATCACGTCCGATCAGCGTAGCCACGTCAAGGCGATGAGCTATGGACTTGCCTACGGTCTGAGCACGTATGGACTTGCCCAGCAGCTCAAGATCAAGCCCAAAGAAGCCGAATCGCTGAAAAACCAGTATTTCGCCACTTTTGGCAAAGTCCATGAATACCTTGAATCGCTTGTCTCGTCCGCACGCGAAAAAGGATATACCGAAACCATTTTCGGAAGGCGCAGGTATTTCCCCGGTCTCAAATCGCCGAACCGTGCCGTGAGGGACGCGGCCGAACGCGCCGCGTTGAACGCGCCTATCCAAGGCTCGGCGGCGGACATCATGAAAATCGCCATGATTCGTGCGTATGACGCACTGCAGGAAGCGAACCTTGGAAGTCGCCTCATACTGCAGATTCATGATGAACTTGTGGTGGAGATCGCGCCCGGTGAGGAGAAGCAGGCCACCGCGCTGGTGAAGGATGCCATGGAGCATGCCGTCACCATGGCCGTTCCGTTGGACGTATCGACGGGCATCGGTTCCGATTGGCAATTGGCGGCCCACTGATCCGTTCCCGTCGGATAATCGAAGGCTGATTAAAAAAGAAAGAAGGAAGATTGTGGCAACGCTGAAGCAGGTCGTGGATGTGCTTGAAACGCTGTATCCGCTGCGATACGCGGAACAATGGGATGAGCCGGGACTCATCGTGGGAGACCTTCGCCACGACGTGCGCAACATCGCGTTCGCGGCGGACCCATCCATGGCGGTGATCGACCAGGCTATCGCCGGAGGCATCGACCTGCTGATCTGCCACCATCCGCTGTTCTTCCGTTCCGTGCATGCGGTCTCCGGACTAGGATTCCGTGGTGAGATCGTCCGGAAGCTCAACCTCGCCGGTTGCGCGCTGTGGGTTGGGCACACCAATGCCGATGCCTCCTACCGAGGAGTCAGCATGGCCGCCGCCGACGCGTTCGGCCTGATCGAACAGCGTCCGCAGATCGCTGGTCGATCGCGGGTTGGGGCGGGGTGGGCGGTTGGCGGGAGCCGATCGCATTGCGTGATTTCGCCCGTCGTGTGGCCGACGCGCTGCCATACACCGAACTTGGCGTGCAGGTGTGCGGCGACCTTGACGCGACGATCGGCACGGTGGCGGTATTGCCGGGCTCGGGCGATTCCCTGTTCGATGAAGTGCGTGCCGCAGGCGTCGATGTGTATGTGACCAGCGATCTGCGCCATCATCCGGTGACCGATGCCATCGAGCAGGCGCGCTATGAGGCGTCCATGCGTGCCGCGGACATCGAACTCGGCCGAGGCGACGCCACTGTTCGTCCGATGTTCATCAACACGCCACACAGCGCCATCGAATCCATATGGTTCCAATACGCCATGGGCGATGTGCCTCGTGCCGTATCTGAGGCGACCGGAGACATCCCCACCGTCCGCTGGATTTCCATGAACACCGATCCCTGGAATCTGGTACTGCCGTCCTGCGGGCAGGAACGCTGAACGACGATGTCCGATACGACCAGCATGGATATGTCGCTGAACGAATCCAGCGATGGCGTGGACATGACCAGACCGGCCACAGTACTCAGCAGAGAGCACGTGTATCAAGGCGCGATTTTCGGCGTGGAGGACATGCGTATCGCGTTGCAGACACGAGACGGCGGACAAACCGTGATCCGCAGACAGGTGATGCGGCACGCGCCCTGTGTGGTCATGCTGGTGCATGACTGCGCGCAGGATTTGTACTTGGTCGAACGAGAATACCGTGTCGGCTGCGACGCCTTCGCCTACGGTCTGCCGGCAGGACTCATCGATGACGGGGAAGACGTCGATGCGGCCGCATTGCGTGAGCTGCGCGAAGAGACCGGCGTCGAGCCAATCGACGAAAACAGTTGCGATATCGACCATGTCGGGCAATTCTATTCATCCGAAGGCATGACCGACGAACTGGCCAACATCATGGTGGTGCACCTGCGCCACTGGCAGGCCGTCGAACGGCATTTCGACGCCGACGAGCATGTCGAATCTGCTTGGATCCCGTGGAAGCAGCTACGAGACACGCACATCACGGCCTCCAATTCGGAGATCGCCATTTTGCATGAGCAAATTCGCAGAATGCGGCAACAATAGCGGCCTGCAGGTTTCGAATTGTAAAAACAATCGCCGGAATAAACGAAATAACGAATTCAACTCGCAAAACGTGCGATACTTGAATTATGCAAATCAGACCTGGATCGATGTATCCACTCGGTGCGAGCTACGACGGCGCCGGCGTGAATTTCGCCCTCTTCTCTCAAGTGGCCCAGAAAGTCGAGCTTTGTCTTTTCGATGAGGAAGACCGTGAGACCCGAGTGGAAATGACGGAGCAGAACTCCTACGTATGGCATAACTATCTGCCGGGAATACAACCCGGGCAACGGTACGGCTATCGTGTGTACGGTCCGTATGATCCAGCAAAGGGCCTGCGGTGCAACCCGAACAAGTTGCTGCTCGACCCGTACGCAAAAGCCATCGAGGGAAACATCGACGGTGACGAAAGCCTCTATTCGTATTGGTTCAAAAGCCCTGAGGACGTCACCAGCATGAATACGCTGGATTCCGCGCCGCATACCATGAAATCGGCCGTGGTCAATCCGTATTTCGACTGGGGCAACGACCAACATCCGAACATCTCCTACCATGATTCGGTAATCTACGAAGCCCATGTGCGTGGCATGACCAATCTCAACCTGGACGTGCCGCCGGACATCCGTGGAACCTACGCGGGCCTCGCATATCCATCGGTCATCGAATATCTGAGGAAGCTCGGCGTCACCGCCATCGAACTTATGCCGATCCACCAGTTCGTCAACGACAGCTTCCTGCAGGAAAAAGGCCTGAGCAACTACTGGGGCTACAACACCATCGGCTTCTTCGCGCCTCATAACGCGTACTCAAGCTCCGGACAACGCGGCGAGCAGGTCAACGAATTCAAATCCATGGTCAAGGCCTACCATCGCGCCGGCATGGAAGTGATCCTCGACGTGGTGTACAACCACACCGCCGAAGGCAACAACCTCGGCCCGACCCTAAGCTTCAAAGGCATCGACAACGGTGCCTACTACCGTCTGGTCGACAACGACCGACGCCACTACTTCGACACGACCGGCACCGGCAACTCCCTGCTGATGCGCTCGCCGCACGCGCTGCAGCTCATCACGGACAGCCTGCGCTACTGGGTCACCGAAATGCATGTCGATGGTTTCCGATTCGATCTTGCGGCCACGCTGGCCCGCCAGTTCCAGGAAGTCGACAAGCTGTCCGCCTTCTTCGACATCGTCGAACAGGATCCGGTCATCTCCCGTGTCAAGCTCATCGCCGAACCTTGGGATTTGGGTTCCGGCGGCTATCAGGTGGGCGGCTTCCCGTCCAGCTGGTCCGAATGGAACGGCCGCTACCGTGATTGCGTGCGTGACTTCTGGCGTTCGCAACCATCGACGCTACCGGAATTCGCCAGCCGTCTGATGGGCAGCTCCGACCTGTATCAGATGAACGGCCGCCGTCCGGTGGCTTCCGTGAACTTCATCACCGCACATGATGGCTTCACCATGAACGATTTGGTGAGCTACAACGAGAAGCATAACGACGCCAACGGCGAAGGCAATAGGGATGGCGAAAGCAACAACCGTTCCTGGAACTGCGGTGTCGAAGGCCCGACCACCATCAAGGACGTCAACGACCTGCGGCAACAGCAGATGCGCAACATGTTCGCGACGCTGCTGTGCAGTCAGGGCATTCCGATGATCTGCGGCGGCGATGAGGTGGCACGCACGCAACAGGGCAACAACAATGCCTATTGCCAGGACAACGCCATTTCATGGACCAATTGGGATCTTGACGATAGTCAGAAGGATCTGCTTGAGTTCGTTTCGAAGCTGATTCATCTGCGACTCGAGCACCCGGTGCTCCACCGTCGTCGTTTCTTCACCGGCCGCGAGCCAGGAGACCCGGACGATAAGATTCCGCAGGTCGAATGGATGGACCACACCGGTTCCATCATGGACATGGAAGATTGGTCCAATACCCACGCGTTCTCGGTGATGATCTATCTGAACGGTTCCGATATTCCGGAAGCCGACTGGTATGGCAACCAGATGGTGGACAATAACTTCATCCTGATTTTCAACGCGCATTACGAGCCGATTATGTTCACCTTGCCGGACGAGCGGTATGGCAAGAAATGGCGTCTGGTCGTCGACACGCATAATCCGAAGGGTCCGGAACTCAACTATGAGGCCGGCTTCGCGATCACGGCGCAGTCGAGAAGCTTCCTGTTGCTGATGAGCGATAGAAAGCCCACCACAAAGAACTACGATTTCTGATAGCCATGAGAACAGGCGAGGTGCCATCCGTACGGGTGACACCTCGCCGTATTGTTTGTGGACTGTGCTCGTGAACCGTTACGAGAATTAGACTTCCGACGAGAGTCGGGAAACGGTTCCAGGAACGGTTTCGCTGACCTCCGCAAGATCCTCGACGGATTCTGGCCGCTTGGTTTGCGCCAGAATAAGCTGCGTCTGCACACGATCGGATTCGATGGCCGCAATCTGCCGTGAAAAGATGATGAACCAGCCCAGAAACATCATGCCGGCAAGAGCCTCGACGTTCGTCAACGTGTTACGCCCCGCCAACCACTGGAACCCGGCAAGAGCCCCGATCACGATAGCTAGGTCTGAAATCACATATACTACTTTTGAAAGCTGCGGGGCCAGCCAAGGCAGCGCGATCATCAGCACGCTCATCAGGCAGGGAAGACCGCGGGCGAATACGTTGTGCAGAATCGGATGCGGCGTGTAACGGAACATGCCGATGCCGATGAAGGCGATGCCTGCGAGCGTCAGCATGGTCGATAGCAGAAGAATCCGCGCCTTGAAGTGTTTGGGAGCTTCTTTTTCATCGCTTGCAGACAGCTGCAGACGGTGCGTGGTGATGAGCTCCGAAATCGCGAAATAGCTGATGATGACGATGCAGACGCCGGCCAACATCAATGTCGAATTGAACATACGAGCAGCAAAAGTGGTTCGATCGCCCAATTGGGAGAAATTGTTGTTGTACCAGTATGGATCATCGGACGTCAATCCTGCGATGCTGACACCGGAAACCACGAAGAACGGCAACAAGGATGCGATGGTCTTGGCATTCATGAGTTCCGCCTGTACGAACGTGACATAGCCTACGACCCCCGAGATCGCGGCGCAGAGCGCAGTCAGATAGCCTTTTAACGTGCGCAACCCCATCATGTTGCTGGCAATGGAAAGCAGCATGAACGCCGTGACGAAAATGGTCGACGCGTAGACCACGGACAAAGCGAGTATCTCGAAGATACGGCGAATAGGAATGGTCCAGCCATGTTTCAACGTCATCGACCTGGAGTTGCGCGCATACCCCAAGGTGAACGAGATGACTCCACATCCCGCGGTGATTCCGGCACACACGGTGAACAGGCGTTGGGTGACACGCCAGATGGCGGGAGCGAATTGCAGATATAGGTCCATGGCGATCCATGCAAGAGTGGCGCATGCCATGAAGGAAATGATGCCTGAAGCCTCGGCTTGCTGATGACGTCCCATGCGCGTTCCCTCCAGTATTTGCCATTCTAGCCTGTCGTTGTCCTACCATACGCTACAATGGAAACTCGTGTTCACCTGCCACGTGCGGGAGTGCATGAACGGGCTGTAGCGCAGTTTGGTAGCGCGTCTGCTTTGGGAGCAGAATGTCGCAGGTTCAAATCCTGTCAGCCCGACAAAAAGCCCGGAGTTCCAATGGTTTTGCCACTTGGAATTCCGGGCTTCAATGATTGTGCGCACAAAAGAAACTCAGATGCCACGCATGTTGTAGTCGGCGCTCAGATCATTCATGGCATGCAGGATCTTGTATGTGTAGACCAACGGCCTGACGATGATCAACGTGCCGAGAACGCTCCATAGCCAGTATGTCGCGGCCGTCACGGTCACCGGCAAATGCCGGGCGGCCTGTTCGGTGCCGATTCGAGCGCTGAGACGATGGTTCCAGACAAGCCAGCCGATGCCGAAAGTCAGCCAGCCGACAATGAAGAACATGAGGCAATAGTGCATGGTGCGCTTGCCGTCGCGACGCGTGGCGATCAGGTTCAAGGTTTCCCCAACCTCACTCATCTGCCAAATGTCGTAGATGCCGAAAGTGATGAGACCAAGCAGCACGAATTTGAGCAGACCGCGTTTGGTACGCAACGCCGCTCCCGCCGGAACGGGAACCGGAGCCATTGGCTGAGGCTGTTGAGCGGCAGGCGGATAATATTGCTGCGATGCGGATGCGTAGGGCTGCGGCTGCGGCACGGCCGCATTCGGTTGTTGGGGTTGCGGCACAGGCACATATGGCTGTGGTTGCTGTGGCGATGTCATTCTATGCGCTCGCTCTTCTCCACATTGAGGTGAAAAAGAACGGACGTCGTCAAAGGACGCCTACACGCAATGATAGGCAGATGGGGAAGGAGTTGTATAGTTTGCATCCCATATGGATACCAGCATGTCGCTGACGAGATGGACACGTCTTTTTCCGCAGGTGTTGGTTACCATGGGTCGCATGAAAGCACTTCAAGAGAACCTATGGCCGGCACCGTATGCCGGCAAACCGCTCAACGCCACTGTGGTGGTGCCGGGTAGCAAATCCCTGTCGAACCGGTATCTCATTCTCGCGGCTCTCGGATCGGAGCCCGTGCGTTTGGTAGGGCTGCTGCGCTCGCGTGACACCGAGCTGATGATGGAGGCGTTACGTGCGCTTGGCGTCCGCTGTGAGGTTGATGTCGAAACTGATACGACGGTAACGGTGACGCCGCCAGCGGATGGCCACTTCCATGGCGATGCGAAAATTTACTGCGGACTTGCCGGCACGGTGATGCGTTTCGTGCCGGGACTTGCGCTGTTCGCCGATGGTCCCGTCGATTTCGATGGCGATGAGCAGGCATATGCCCGCCCGATGAAACCGGTGTTGGATGGCTTGCGGCAGTTGGGCGCGACCATTGAATACCACGGTGAAGAAGGCCGTCTGCCGTTCACAATCACTCCGCCCGCATTTGATTCGGCCGTGCGCGAAACGCCGAATGTGGTTTCCATCGATTCGTCCGGCTCGTCGCAGTTCATTTCCGGCCTGTTGCTGATCGGCTCGCGTGTGCCAGGCGGCCTTGAGCTGCACCATACGGGGAAAAAGACTCCAAGCCTGCCGCATATCCGAATGACGGTGGCCGATCTTAAAAGTGCTGGTGTGGATGCGATTGCAGATGAAGACGTTCATGTCTGGGGAGTCGCTCCGGGAACGGTTCAACTACCCGGGCAGGTGACGGTCGAACCGGATTTGTCGAATGCCGCTCCGTTCCTGGGCGCCGCGTTGATCGCCGGCGGAACCGTGCGTGTGCCGCATTGGCCGGAAACCACCACGCAACCTGGTGGTTTGCTGCCGGGGTATCTTGAACGCATGGGAGCGCAAGTGTCTTTCCCGGAAAAGAACGGCATCCGTTATTGCGAAGTCACAGGTGGACATGCCATCAACGGTTTGGGTGATTTCGATCTGACCGCTGCCGGTGAAATCGCGCCATCGCTTGCTGCGATTCTGGCTTTCGCCGACAAACCGACCAATATGATCGGTATCGGCCATTTACGCGGACACGAGACGAACCGTCTTGAGGCGTTGGTCAATGAAATCACGCGTATTGGGGGAGAAGCTCGTGAATTGCCGGATGGATTGAAGATAACGCCCGTATCCGCGGGCTGCCTTCGACCGGCCGTGATGGAGACTTATGCCGATCATCGCATGGCCACGTTCGCTGCGATGCTTGGTTTGCGCATCAAAGGCATCCAAGTGGAGAACATCGCCGCCACGGCAAAAACCTTGCCGAATTTCGTGAATATGTGGAACGACATGCTTGCTTGACGGATGTATGAAAGAGATGTTGTGAAGGAGATTGTTCGATTCTAACGAGAGTGGACTCTTTTCGCCGCATAATGGGAGGGGCTTTCCGCGAGTAGTTCCGCGGGAAGCCCCTCCCATTACGTGTCTAAGCCTGCGGGCTCACTCCCATTCGATGGTTGCCGGCGGCTTGGAAGTGCAGTCAAGCACCACGCGGTTGATCTGACGGCATTCGTTGGTAATACGCGTCGAGATGGTGGCGAGCACGTCGTACGGGATACGCGACCAGTCGGCGGTCATGGCGTCTTCGGACGACACCGGACGCAACACGATCGGCGAGCCGTAGGTGCGTTCGTCACCCTGCACGCCCACGGAATGCACGTCGGCAAGCAGCACGACCGGGCACTGCCAGATGTCGCGGTCGAGGCCGGCCTTGGAAAGCTCCTCACGTGCGATGGCATCAGCTTCGCGCAACAGGTCAAGACGTTCCTTGGTGATTTCGCCGATGATGCGGATGCCGAGACCCGGACCCGGGAATGGCTGACGCCAGACAATCTCATCCGGCAGACCGAGTTCGGTGCCAATGGCGCGCACCTCATCCTTGAACAGGGTGCGCAGCGGCTCGATGAGCTGGAATTTGATGTCCTTCGGCAGGCCGCCCACATTGTGGTGCGATTTGATGTTGGCCGCGCCATCGCCGCAGCCGGACTCTACGACGTCCGGATACAGCGTGCCCTGCACGAGGAATTTGACTTCCTTGCCGGAGGCACCGGCCTCTTCGATGACCTGACGCTGCGCCTTCTCAAAAGTGCGGATGAACTTCTCTCCGATGATCTTGCGCTTCTTCTCCGGCTCGCTCACGCCCTTCAACGCGGTGAGGAAGTCTTCGGAGGCGTCCACGGCGATGAGCTTGATGCCGGTGGCCTTGACGAAATCATGCTTGACCTGCTCGGCCTCGCCCTTGCGCAGCAGGCCGTGGTCCACGAATACGCAGGTCAGCTGATCGCCGATGGCCTTGTGCACCAGCGCGGCGGCGACGGCGGAATCGACACCGCCGGACAGGCCACAGATCACCTGTGCGTCGCCGACCTTCTCGCGGATCTTCGTCACCTGGTCGTCGATGATGTTGGATGCGTTCCAGTTGTCACCAAGGCCGGCGCATTTGTGCAGGAAGTTCTCGATGAGCTTCTGGCCCATCGGAGTGTGCTTGACTTCCGGATGCCACTGCACGCCGTACAGTTTGCGGGACTCGTCCTGCATGGCGGCGACCGGTGCGCCTTCGGTGTGGGCGAGCACTTCGAAGCCTTCCGGCGCGGTCTTGACGGCCACGCCATGGCTCATCCACGTGCTTTGCTCTGCGGGAGAGCCGTCGAGCAGACCCTCCGCCTTGTCGATGGTGGTTTCCGTTTTGCCGTATTCGCCCAGGGCGGCCTTGTCGACATCCGCGCCCAACGCGTATGCCATGGCTTGGAAGCCGTAGCAGATGCCGAGCACCGGAACGCCCGCGTCGAACAGCTTCTTGTCGACGCGCGGAGCGCCCGGTTCGAACACGGAAGCGGGGCCACCGGACAGGATGATGGCCTGCGGATCCTTGGCCAGCATCTCATCGACCGGCATGGAATGCGGCACGAGCTCCGAATAAACATTGGCCTCACGCACGCGACGTGCGATCAGCTGGGCGTACTGGGCTCCGAAATCGACAACGAGCACAGGACCTGCAGCCATAACACTCTCCCTTTAATATGAGGTATCAAGAAACAAACAATACTAACTGCTCTATTGTGACGTTGCAAGGAGACATTGGAAACACGTGAACGGAGAATGAGCGAATCTCACAATTGCTTACTCCCACCTACTCAACACGCCGCGTGTGTATCTAGGGAAACGAACGTGGGAAACATGTGTTAACCGACTAAAAACGTTGATTTTGAGCCGTTTTTCAATCTTTTTGATAGAGTGTGAAGTACGCACAAAAATCCCGATAAAAGCACACATTTGCGTACAGAAAAATAACAATTGAACACACAGTCGCAAAAAAACAGCAAAAAGTCGAACCGCGCTCGTAATATGTGCAAGTGACTGGAAATGAGGCATGCCGCGTAACCGCAAGGTTTTAGGCATGGCTCATGACCTAAGGAAATAAACAATCGCACATCACAGTGCAGGAGTACAGGAGTACACATGACGAGTCCTGTTATTGGCACCCCTTGGAAG
>OAVX01000772.1_pt1 | contig 13302 bp, 6 predicted proteins | sample 1476471 | NCBI WGS metagenome assembly OAVX01 (sample SAMEA2580114, study PRJEB22360) | human gut metagenome | biome: human gut; feature: human-associated habitat; material: faeces | place: Denmark | collected 2008/2010
CGATAGCTCTCCCGTACGCGTGGCGGGCTCTTTTGCGCTGGGGCCCCCGACGTAAAGAGCGTCCACGTCATTGGCGAATTTAACGACTGGGACGAGCAAGCCAACCCGCTGGTGCCCGTGCATACGAGCGCTATTTGGGAAGGCTTTATTCCTGGTGCCGAGCAGGGTCAGCTGTATAAGTACCTTATCGAGACCAACGAGGGCGAAAAGCTCTACAAGGCCGATCCGTACGCCTTTAAGGCCGAGTGCCCTCCGGGAACGGCGAGTGTGCTGTGGACCCTCGATGGCTATAAGTGGAGCGACGCCGCGTGGCTTAAGCGCCGTGCCAGCCACAACCACATGTCGCAGCCCCTTAACATCTATGAGGTGCATATTGGCTCGTGGAAACGTCACGGCGACGCGCCGCAGGGCGAGCCCGACGAGTACGGCAACTACCCCGGCCCCATGGACCCCTTCCCCGCGCAGCGCGGCGAGTTCTACACCTACGACGACCTGTCGGTGGAGCTTGTGGACTACGTTCGCGACATGGGCTATACGCATATCGAGGTTATGCCGCTCATGGAGCATCCTTTCGACGGCTCCTGGGGCTACCAGACGACCGGCTATTACGCCGCCACGTCGCGCTACGGCAACCCGCAGCAGCTCATGCACTTTATCGATGCGTGCCACGAGGCGGGCATCGGCGTAATCATGGACTGGGTGCCCGGCGGTTTTTGCGCCGACTCCCACGGCCTTGCCACCTTTAACGGCCACATGCTGTTTGAGCACGAGATTCATCCCAACTGGGGTACGCACAAGTTTGACTTCGCCCGCGGCGAGGTCCGCTCCTTCCTGGTCTCGAACGTGCTGTACTGGCTCGAGAACTTCCACGTGGACGGCATTCGCATGGACGGCGTGTCCAGCATGCTTTACCTCAACTTTGGCATCGACGATCCGGACCAAAAGAAGTTCAACAAGTACGGTACCGAGGAGGACCTGGACGCCAGCGCGTTTATCCGTCAGGTCAACTGCGCTGTAGAGGCGCACTACCCCGACGTGATGATGATGGCCGAGGAGTCCACCGCGTGGCCGCTCGTGACCTATCCGCCGCAGGACGGCGGCCTGGGCTTCCACTACAAGTGGGACATGGGCTGGATGAACGACACCCTGCACTACATGCAGACCGATTTTCCGTGGCGCCCCGGCAACCACGGCCTGCTCACGTTCTCGATTATGTATGCCTTTACCGAGAACTTCATTTGTCCGCTGAGCCACGACGAGGTCGTGCACGGCAAGTGTTCGCTCATCGGCCGCATGCCGGGCGACTGGTGGCGCCAGTTTGCCGGCCTGCGCACGCTCGCCTTCTACCAGATGACGCACCCTGGTGCCAAGCTCAACTTTATGGGCAACGAGATCGGCCAGTTTATTGAGTGGCGCTACTACGAATCCATCCAGTGGTTCCTGACCGAGGAGTACGAGACTCACAAGCATCATCAGGCGTTTATCAAGGCGCTCAACCACCTTTACACCGCCGAGCCCGCCCTGTACGAGCGCGGCTACACCGACGACGGCTTTACCTGGATCGATGCGGACAACTCCAAGCAGTCCATCGTGAGCTTTGTGCGCCAGGGCGAGGACATCGACGACGATCTGGTGATCCTGATCAACTTTGATCCGGCGAGCTACGAGAGCTTCCGCGTGGGCGTGCCGCGCGAGGGTGACTGGGAGGTCATCTTTGACTCCGACCGTCCCGAGTTTGGCGGCAGCGGATACGCAGGTGAAGAGCCCTACACCTGCTCGAGCGAGCCCTATCCCTGGAACGGGCAGATGGACTCCATCGAGATCAAGGTGCCCGGCCTGGCTGGCGTGGTGCTTAAGCGCCGCGGCCCCAGCAGCTACAAACCGCCGGTGGTCGAGGCCCCCAAGGCTGCGCCCAAGAAGCGCACGTCCTCGGTAAAGCCCAAGGCCGCGGCTGCTAAGAAAGCTCCGGCCAAGGCGAAGGCTACCAAGTCCGCTGCCAAGGCTAAGGCTGCCGCAAAGCCCGCTGCTAAGGCCACCGCGACCAAGAAGCCGGCTGCCAAAAAGGCCGCTACCAAGGCCAAGTCTGCTTCTGCTAAGTCGCCTGCCAAGGACGCGTAACAAAGCCGTTACAGCTGTAATTACCCGCCTCGCCGAGGCGTAGGATACAAGTCATAACCGTTCCGGGAGAAACATCCCCGGGGGAAAGGAACGTATGAATAAGATCTTCGACAACAAGCAGGAGTTTACCGAGCTCTATCGCGATGCCGTCATGAGCATTAGCGGCAAGAGCGTCGAGGCCGCGAGCGACCTCGACCGCTTTAACGCCCTGGCCAAGCTCGTGGCCGAGAAGGCCCGCACCGTTGCCACCAAGAGCGACGCCCGCGCCACCGCCGAGGGCAAGAAGCGCGTGTACTACTTCTCGATCGAGTTTTTGATTGGCCGCCTGCTCGACAACTACCTGCTCAACTTTGGCGTGCGCGACATGGTCGCCGAGGCGCTCGACGACATGGGCTTCGACCTGTCCGTCATCGAGAACCAGGAGCCCGATCCGGCTCTGGGCAACGGCGGCCTGGGTCGTCTTGCCGCATGCTTCCTGGATTCCATGGCAGCCGAGGGCATTGCCGGCTACGGCAACGGCATGCGCTACCGCTACGGACTGTTTAAGCAGGAGATCGTCAACGGCAGCCAAGTCGAGGCCACCGACGAGTGGCTCACCCACGGCTATCCCTGGGAGGTCCGTCGTCAGGACAAGGCCGTGACCATCAAGTTTGGCGGCCATGTCGAGGGCTTTGAGGAGAACGGCCGCACGTTCTACCGCACGGTGGACACGCAGGACATCCTGGCCGTCCCTTACGACATCCCCGTTGTGGGTTATGCCGGCGAGACCGTCAACAAGCTGCGCGTCTGGGCCGCCGAGCCGGTCGAGGAGCACTTTGACCTGGAGGCCTTCAACCGCGGCGACTATGCCCTGGCCGACGCCGAACGCGCCGAAGCCGAGGCCATCAGCGCCATCCTCTACCCCAACGACGCCGGCGAGCACGGCCGTCTGCTGCGCTTGAAGCAGGAGTACCTGTTTGTTTCGGCCGGCATCTACAGCCTGCTCGACACCTTTGAGAAGGAGCACGGCGAGAACTGGGAGCTGCTTCCGCAGTTCGTTGCCATCCATACCAACGACACGCACCCCGCCATGTGCGGCCCCGAACTCATGCGTATCCTCATCGACGAGAAGAAGCTCGAGTGGGACGACGCCTGGAACATCGTGACGCAGGTCGTAAGCTACACCAACCACACCATCCTGCCCGAGGCTCTGGAGAAGTGGCCCATCGGCACGTTCTCCAAGCTCCTCCCCCGTGTGTACCAGATCATCGACGAGATCAGCCGTCGTTGGCACGAGTCGTTCGACACCACGCAGGAAGGCTGGCAGGAGCGTCTGCGCCAGACCGCCATCCTGTGGGACGGCGAGATTCGCATGGCCAACCTGTCCGTGATCTGCAGCCACAGCGTCAACGGCGTGGCCAAGATTCACTCCGACATCATCAAGAACATCGTGCTCAAGGACTTCTATGCCCTGACGCCCGAGAAGTTCAACAACAAGACCAACGGCATCTCGCACCGTCGCTTCTTTGCCGAGGCCAACCCTACCTACGCCAAGCTCGTCACCGATGCCATTGGCGATGGCTGGCTGAAGGACGCCTTTGAGCTTGAGAAGCTCAAGGAGTTTAAGGACGATACCGAGTTCCTGAAGGCCGTGGGTGCCTCCAAGCGCGCCAACAAGGAGCGCCTGGCCGCCTATGTTAAGGCTGAGACCGGTCTGGTCATTGACCCCAACACCGTCTTCGATGTTCAGGTTAAGCGCTTCCACGCCTACAAGCGCCAGCTCATGAACATCATGAAGGTGATGGACATCTACAACCGTCGCATCGCCGATCCCAACTTCCACGTGACGCCGACGACCTTCATCTTTAGCGGCAAGGCTGCCTCGAGCTACACCTTTGCCAAGGAGACCATCCGCCTCATTAACTCCGTGGCCGACGTCATCAACAACGACGCCCGCGTCAACGAGGTCATGAAGGTCTGCTTTATCCCCAACTTCCGCGTGAGCAACGCCCAGCTCATCTACCCTGCCGCCGAGATCTCGGAGCAGATCTCCACGGCAGGCAAGGAGGCCTCGGGCACGTCCAACATGAAGCTCATGATGAACGGCGCTATTACGCTGGGCACCCTCGACGGCGCCAACATCGAGATCGCCGATCTGGCCGGCCGCGAGAACGAGGCCATCTTTGGCCTGACCGCTCCCGAGGTCGAGCAGCTCTGGGCATCCAACAGTTACTTTGCGTGGGATACCCTCAACGGCGACCGCGAGCGTCTGGGCCGCGTGATGGACGAGCTCAAGGACAACACCTTTGCGGGTCTTTCGGGCAACTTCGAGAGCATCTACAACGAGCTCATGAACAACAACGACCGCGACTTGGTCATGGCCGATTTCCGCAGCTACGTGGATGCATGGGAGGCGCTCACGGGCAGCTACGGCGACCAGGAGACCTGGAACCGCAAGGCGCTGCTTAACACCGCCTCCTCCGGCTGGTTCTCGAGCGACCGCACCATTCGCGAGTACCGCGACGAGATCTGGCACGCGTAAAGGCGCGCGAGCTCCCTTATGCCAGCACGGCATTACTCGACGGGCGCGACCGAGCGCCGCGCCCGTCGCTAATGGGTTTAAGAACATCGATGACAGAAGGAGAAATCGATGAGTAAGAAAGAATGCATCGCGATGCTCCTCGCAGGAGGACAGGGCAGCCGATTGGGGGCACTCACCCAAAAGATCGCTAAGCCGGCGGTTAGCTTTGGTGGCAAGTTCCGCATTATCGACTTTTCGCTGTCCAACTGCTCCAACTCGGGCATCGACACGGTGGGCGTTCTGACGCAGTACCGTCCCTACCTGCTGCATGCCTACGTGGGCTCCGGCGAGGCTTGGGATCTGGACAGCCGTGACGGCGGCGTGTCGATACTCCCGCCGTACGAGACGCAGGCCGGCGGTGCCTGGTATGCGGGCACGGCCGACGCCATTACGCAGAACCTCGACTACATCAAGGCCAACGACCCCAAGTACGTCCTGATTCTTTCGGGCGATCACCTGTATCGCATGGACTACCGCAAGATGCTCAAGACGCACATTGAGAACAACGCCGACCTCACCGTGAGCGTTATGCCCGTGCCGTGGGAGGAGGCTAGCCGCTTTGGCATCCTAACCACCGACCCCGAGGACGGCCGCATCACCAAGTTCACCGAGAAGCCCGAGAAGCCCGATTCGAACCTCGCGTCCATGGGCATCTACATCTTCTCGGCCGACGTTCTGATCGAGGCCCTCGAGCAGGACGCTCTGGACCAGCGCTCGAGCCACGACTTTGGCAAGGACATCATCCCAAAGCTGCTCGGCGAGAACAAGCGCCTGTACAGCTACGAGTTCCACGGCTTTTGGAAGGACGTCGGCACCATCGCCAGCTTCCACGAGACCTCGATGGACCTACTGGGTAACAACCCCGAGTTCGATCTGTTTGACAAGAACTTCCCCATCATGTCCAACATCACCACGCGTCCGCCGCACTACATTGGCCCGGACGGCCGCCTGGACGACTGCCTGGTCTCCAACGGCTGCAAGATCTACGGCACCGCTCGCCACTCGATCCTTTCGACCGATGTCATCATCGAGGAGCGCGCCGTGGTCGAGGACTCCGTACTGCTGCCGGGTGCGCACGTTAAGAGCGGCGCGCACATCTGCCGCGCTATTTTGGGCGAGAACTCCACGGTCGAAGAGGGCGTGAAGCTCGGCTCTGTCGATACCACCAAGGATACGGCCGTCGTTGGAAATGACGTCGTTATCGGGAAGGGGGAATGATCCGATGATCAATCGCAAGGCCATCGGTTATATCACCGCTAACTACTCTTCGACTTACGGCAGCGTGCTGCTCAAGGACCGCCCCATCGCGTCCGTCCCGTTTTTGGGCCGCTACCGCCTGATCGACTTCCCGCTGTCCAACATGATGAATGCCGGCATTAAGACCGTCGGCGTCGTCATGCCGGGCAACTACCGCTCGCTGATCGATCACGTGGGCTCGGGCAAGGACTGGGGCCTGGACCGCAAAAAGGGCGGCCTGTTCATGGTGCCCGGCAACGCGTATGGCACCACCAAGGGCGGCATGCGCTTCCTGCTGCGCGACATCATCTCCAACAAGACGCTGTTCCAGCGTTCGGACAAGCCCTATGTTGTGATGATGGGCACCAACATCATCTTTAACATGGACCTCAACACCATCATCGACGCGCACGAGAACTCCGGTGCCCAGATGACCGTGGTGTACTGCAAGGCCACGCGCAATGTTGATGACGAGACCAAGCTCGAGATTAACGAGAACGGCCGCCTGACGGGTGTGAGCGCCGGCGTCGTGTACGGCGACAACGCGTCCATGGACTGCTGCATCGTCAACCGCGAGACGCTGCTCGAGATTATCGACCACTACCAGGCCGCCGACTATCTGGACCTGCTCGAGGCACTCCAGGGCGACTTTGGCAACATCGACGTGTGCAGCTACGAGTACAAGGGCGAGGTCGTGGGCGTGTTTAGCGAGAAGTCGCTCTATCGCCGCAGCATGGACCTGCTCGACCAGACCGTGGCCGACCAGCTCTTTGACCCCGAGCGCCCAATCCTGACCAAGGCTCACGACGTGCCGCCTTCACGCTATGCGACCGGCAGCCACGCATGCAACTCGATCATCTCGGCCGGCTGCATTATCAAGGGCACTGTGCGCAACTCGATCCTGTCGCGCGGCGTTGTGGTCGAGGAGGGCGCCTCGGTGACCAACTCGATCATCAACCAGAGCTGCATTATCAAGAGCGGCGCCCGCGTTGAGAATGCCATCCTGGACAAGAACAACGTGGTTCCCACCAACACCGAGCTTCGCGGCACGCCCGAGAACATCCTGGTGCTGGGCAAGGCCCCGTTAACTCCCGATACCACCATCGTGCATTAACGTAGGCACCGCAACATCGCTCGTAACATGTAGAATAGCCGCCCGGTTAGCGCCAGGCGGCTATTCTCGAATTGCAACATGGGAGACAATATGGCAGATTCCAGCAAAAAGATGCAGATCGTGTTTGCCTCGGCCGAGTGCGCACCGTTTGTAAAGACCGGTGGCCTGGGCGACGTGGCGGGCTCTCTGCCTGCGGCGCTCGTGCGCGCCGGCGCCGAGGTCATCGTGATGGTGCCCAAGTACGCCACCATCAAGGACGAGTACAAGGCGCAGATGGAGCACTTCTCCGACTTTTACGTGAGCCTGGGCTGGCGCAACGAGTACTGCGGGCTCGAGAAGCTCGAGCACGACGGCGTCACGTATATGTTCATCGACAACGAGCGCTACTTTGCGCGCGACTATCCGTACGGCTTCTTTGATGACGGCGAGCGTTTTGCGTTCTTCTCCAAAGCCATCACCGAGAGCCTGCAGCACCTGCCGGCCGGCTTTGAGTGCGACATCCTGCACTGCAATGACTGGCAGACGGCACTGGCGCCCGTGTTCTTGCGCGAGTTCTACCAGGGCCTGCCGCTGTACGACCGCGTCAAGACCGTGTTCTCGATCCACAACGTAGCGTTCCAGGGCCAGTTTAGCGACACCGTGATGGAGGACATCCTGGGCGTGGCGCACATTCCGGCGGCCGCCTCGCAACTGCGCTGCGACGCCTGCAGCATCAACTACATGCTGGGCGCGCTGCGCTATGCCGATGCCATCACCACGGTGAGCCCCACCTATGCCAACGAGATCCAGACGCCCGAGTTTGGCGAGGGCCTGGACGGCGTGCTGCGCGAGCGCTCCTATGCGCTGCAGGGCATTTTGAACGGCATTGACGTGGCGGGCTTTGACCCGGCGACCGACAAGCGCATTGCCGCAAACTACACGGTTGAGGACCGTTCCGGCAAGGCCGTGTGCAAGGCCAAGCTGCAGGAAGAACTGGGGCTCGAGGTTCGCGACGACCGTCCGCTTATGGTGATGGTCACGCGCCTGACGCGCCAAAAGGGCATGGACCTGGTCATGTACGCGCTCGACCGCATTCTTGCCGGCGGCGTGCAGGTGGCGGTGCTGGGCACCGGCGACCGCGACTACGAGGACGGCCTGCGCTACTTCCAGGACAAGTACCCCGGCACCATGGCCGCGCGCATCGAGTTTGACCCGGCGCTGTCGCAGCGTATGTATGCCGCCGCCGACATGTTCCTGATGCCTTCGAAGTTTGAGCCCTGTGGCCTGTCGCAGATCATCGCCATGCGCTACGGCACCCTGCCGATTGTTCGCGAGACCGGTGGTCTGAAGGACACGGTGATCCCGTATAACGAGTTTACCGGCGAGGGCACGGGCTTCTCGTTTAGCAACTTTAACGGTGACGAGATGGGCGACGCGGTATTCCGCGCGGCTCGCCTGTTCTGGGACAACCGCGATGCCTGGAACCAGCTGGTCACGCAGGCCATGAGTCAGGACTTTAGCTGGACGCGCTCGGCCGACAAGTATCTGGATCTGTACTTCTTTATGCATCCGGAGATTAAGAGGCCGGCGGCGGTTGTCGACGAGCCCGTGGTTGTGGCCGAGAAGGCTGCGGTCGAGCCCAAGGCGGAGCCGGTTGTTGAGGCACCCGCTACTGCTGAGGAGCCCAAGGCTGAGGTGAAGGCTGAGGCAGCTCCCGAGACTGAGGCTAAGCCGGCTGCAAAGCCTGCCGCCAAGAAGGCTACGACGCGCAAGACGTGTGGCCTTCAGGCTACGACAACCAAGGCCGCTGCCACCAAGACCGCCGCAGCAAAGACGACTGCCACCAAGGCAACGACGACGCGCAAGCGCACGACCCCCGCTGCCAAGAAGGCCGCCGAGGCCGAGGCTGCTCCCGAGGTAAAGACCGAGACCGCCAAGGCCAAGCCGGCCGCTAAGGCTCCGGCCAAGACCGCTGTCAAGAAAACGACTGCGACTAAGAGCGCGACCGCCAAGAAGGCCACAGCTACGAAGGCGACGGCAACCAAGTCGACGACCGCCAAGGCCACTGCAAAGAAGGCAGCCGCAAAGCCGGCAGCCAAGGTCGAGGAGACGCCTGCCGAGTCCAAGGTAGAGGCAACCGTCGAGGCCAAGCCCGCCGCCAAGACCACCACGCGCAAGCGCACGACGACAGCTAAGAAGACCACGGCAAAGGCCGCAACACCCAAGGCAGAAACTAAGCCCGCCGCTGCCAAGGAGGAGCCCAAGGCCGAGGTAAAGGCCAAGCCGGCGCCGAAGGTCGCCGAGGTCAAGGCCGCCCCGAAGGCAGAGGCTAAGCCCGAGTCTGCCAAGAAGACCCCGGTCTCCCCCGCCGCTCAGGCAGAGGAAAAGGCCCCGTCCAAGAAGACGTCCGTCCGCAAGGCAACGGCCACCCGCAAGCGCCGCTAATCCGGACGATTCACAACCTAATCCTCAATAAACAAGGGGTGTCGTTCAGTGCGACACCCCTTGTTCTATAGATGAGGTAAAACGATTTTCTAGCACAACCGTTCGCCGATAGTGAGCGGCTGTAGTTTATACAACTAAAGTACAACGATATACTTAAATACTGTGCGTTAAGCCCATGGCCTGCTGGCCATGACTGTATAGAACTGGACCGTACTATGAGATTGATTCACAACAGCCGCCTACCGCAGTTTCGCACTCCGTTTGGCGCTGTGACCACTGGAACTTCCGTTGCACTCTCGGTGATTTTGGAGGATGCCGATCCCAACCAGGCAACACTCACCCTGCGTACCTGGGTCGATGAAGTCGGCGAAACCCTGATCCCGATGGAGCACGAAGGCGATGGCATTTTTACCGGCGAGCTCAAATGCGATGAACCGTGTCTTGTGTGGTACAGCTTTATATGCAATATCGAGGGCCAGCCAGAGGTTCGCCTGGGCGCGCCCCAGGGTCGCACCGGTGGCGAGGGCGTAACCTACGACTATGCCGAGGTGCCGTCCTTCCAGATTACTGTCTATAAGCACCGCGAGAACCGCCCCACCTGGTACGAGCGCGGTATGGTCTACCAAATCTTCCCCGACCGCTACGCCCGTGACGAGCATTGGCGCGAGCGCACAATGGCCCAACTCGAAAAACCGCGCAAGGGCATTCAGCGCCGGATGGTCGAGGACTGGAACGAGCCGCCCGTATACGAGCGCGCCGAGGACGGCTCCATCAAGACCTGGGACTTTTACGGCGGCTCGCTCAAGGGCATCCAGGAAGACCTACCCCGCATCGCAGAGCTGGGCTTTACGGCCATCTACCTCAATCCCATCTTTGAAGCCGCGAGCAACCACCGCTACGACACGGCCGACTACACCAAGATCGACCCGATCCTGGGCACCGAGCAGGACTTTACCGAGCTTTGCCAGGCAGCCGAGAAGCTGGGCATCTCCATTATCCTGGATGGCGTCTTCAACCACACGGGCGATGACTCGATCTATTTCAACCGCTACGGCAACTACCCCGGCGTGGGTGCCTGGCAGAGCGAGGATTCTCCGTGGCGCGATGCGTTTACCTTCCACGAGGACGGCTCGTACGACTGCTGGTGGGGCGTGGGCAACATGCCGGCCATCAACGAGAAGTCCGAGCTGGTGCGCGAGAAGCTCCTGGGCAAGGACGGCGTAATCCGCAAATGGCTGCGCGCCGGTGCCCATGGTTGGCGCCTGGACGTCGCTGACGAGCTATCCGATGACTTCCTGGCCGAGATCAAGAAGGCCGTACTCGCCGAAAAGCCTGACGCGCTGTTGCTCGGCGAAGTCTGGGAAGACGCCTCCAATAAGATTAGCTACGGCCATCTGCGCCGCTACCTGCAGGGCTCCGAGCTGGACTCTGCTATGGATTACCCCTTCCGCGACATGGTCATCGGTTTTTTGATGGGCTACAAGAACGCCTACGAGGCCGCCGAGGATATCGAGACCCTGCGCGAGAACTACCCGAGCGAGGCATTGTCCTGCGCGCTCAACCTGCTTTCGAGCCACGACCGTCCGCGCATCATCTCGGTGCTCGGCGGCGGCCCCGATGAGTCGCAGCTGCCCGAGTGCGAGCGCAGCAAATGGCGCCTGGACGAAAACGCGATGGGACTGGCCAAGAGCCGCTTTTGGCTCGCCACACTCATGCAGATGACCTTCCCCGGCGTGCCTTCGATCTACTACGGCGACGAGTACGGCCTGGAGGGCCTTACCGATCCGGGCAACCGCCGCACCCTGCCGACCAAGGACCAGCTGCACGACTTCGACACGCTGGCTATTGTCAAGAACGCCTCCGCCGTACGCCGCGCACTGCCATTTATGATCGACGGCAAGATCAAGGCCTTCGCGCTCAACGACGAGGTGCTGGCATACAACCGCACGGGCAAGGATGGCGAGTCCGCGACGGTTATCATCAACCGCAGCCTGCGCAATTCGCACCGCGTGACGATTCCGGCGCTCGACGAATGTGCAAGTGATGTGATCAGCGGTCACGAGTGCGAGATCCACAACGGTACAGTCACGCTCGATCTGTATCCGCTGGGCTCGTCAATCATCTATCACCATGCCGAGCAGCGCCTGCAGGAGCCACTCGATCACGGCGCGGGTGTCGTGTGCCATATCACCTCGGTGCCCACCGACGACGGCAAGCCCGGCACGATCGGCGCACCCACGCGTCGCTTTATCGACCACCTGGCCGCTATGGGTATGCGCTACTGGCAGGTTCTGCCTGTCAACCCGACGGACTTCTTCCGCTCCCCTTACGCTGGGCCTTCGGCCTTTGCGGGCAATATCGACCTGCTGCCCGAAAGCCAAGAGGAGCTGGCGGCCGACTTTGAGACTTGGAAGGCCCGTGGCGGCGAGGATGCAGACCCGCTGTACACGGCGTTTAAGCATCGCAACGCCGATTGGCTCGAGAAGTACTGCGTCTACATGGCCGTCAAGAAGTACTTTGAGGGCGAGTCGCGCCACGATTGGCCGGCCGATGTCGCGCGCTACAACGAGCATCTGATTGACGACACGCGTTTCCACGACGAGGCAGAGCTGCAGGCGTACATGCAGTACCGTTTTGACCTGGCCTGGTGCGAGCTCATGAACTATGCGCACAAGAAGGGCATCGAGGTTATCGGCGACATTCCAATGTATGTTTCGGACGATTCGGCCGATGCGTGGAGCGAGCCCGAGAACTTCTGGCTGTCCGATACCGGCAAGGCGATTGAGATTTCTGGCGCGCCGCCTGACAATTTTGCGCCCGAGGGCCAGGTGTGGGGCAATCCCACCTTCCGTTGGGACCACATGAAGGAGAACGGCTATCGCTGGTGGATGGATCGCCTGCGTCGCGCGTTCTCGCTCTACGACCGCGTGCGCCTGGACCACTTCCTGGGATTCCACAGCTACTTTAGCATTCCCGCCGGAAAGGCCTGTGCCGACGGTCGCTGGTTGGCGGGCCCGGGCAAGGACCTGTTCCAGACCGCCTATGACGAGCTGGGGCCGCTCAACTTTATCGCCGAGGACCTGGGCTACCTGACGCCCGGCGTTCGCGCCATGGCTTCTACCTGCGGCTTCCCCGGTATGGACGTACTGGAGTTTAGCGATTACGACATCCGCAACGGCGTGTATCCCACGCCGGGCAAGATTCTGTACACCTCGACGCACGACACGTCGACGCTCGCCGGTTGGTGCACGCGCTCCTTTGCGGGCGGCGACGAACCGAGCGGTGTTGAGGTGGCGGCCAAGCTGATGGACGACGCGCTGGCAAGCGACGCTCCCCTGGTGATGATACCGCTGCAGGATATCCTGGGGCTTGGCGACGATGCGCGAATGAACGTACCGGGCGTGGCCACGGGCAACTGGACGTGGCAGGGCGATGAGGCCGGCCTTGCGGCCGGGGGTCTCGAAACTGCACAGCTCCTGCGCAACACCCATAGATTCTGGGGCGAAGCGTGATAAAACCCCCGATATAGGGTACAGTTACAGCTGTTTGAATTTATGCGGGCAGAGCGATCTGCCCGCTTTGTGCTGAAAAGGAAGTATTATGGCGCGCTACGATTACAAGTGCTCGAGCTGCGGCAACGTATTTGAGGTTGAGCATCCCATGTCCGAGACCCCCGAGGTCGTGTGCCCAAGTTGCGGCGCTCCGGCGGCCAAGACATTCTCGGCCAGCGGCATCAAGTTTGAGGGCAGCGGCTTCTACAACACCGACCAGCGCAGCGGTGGTTCCAGCACCACCGCCACCAGCGGCTGCTGGTGCGAATGCCCACACAAACACCAGAGAGCAAAAATGG
>OAVX01000780.1_pt1 | contig 13188 bp, 8 predicted proteins | sample 1476471 | NCBI WGS metagenome assembly OAVX01 (sample SAMEA2580114, study PRJEB22360) | human gut metagenome | biome: human gut; feature: human-associated habitat; material: faeces | place: Denmark | collected 2008/2010
GCCGATACCGCCGGATGAAAGCACCGAGGAGAGATTGACTACGGCGGAAAAATCCATGCCCACGACGGCCAGCTGATAATTGCCGCTTTGAAGGGCGCGAGCAAAAAGATCGGCCTCGGGCTCGGTCTTTTTTTGTCCCTCCTCGCTCACTGTGTCGACGGCGTCCTTCACGCGGGAGCGGATGCCGATTTTTTTCAAATCTTCCGACACCAGTTGGGCCTCGGTTTTCAGGCGATGGTTGACCCCGTTTGTGAGGATGGTGAGATTTAATGCTTCCCCGTTTTTTCCTTCGCGGAAACCGTCGCCGTCCACATCCTTGTAGCCGGCCCTATCCAGCATATCCATGGCGCCGTCCACGCTTAAATAGGATTCTTCTTTGGCAAAGGTGCCGGCGGATAGCTTCGGATTCACAAAAAAGTTTGCTATGGTGCCTTGAGACAGGTACAGGCTGTCGATGATGCGCTCTTTGTTTATGGCAAGGTCCAGGGCCCGGCGCAGATCCGGATCACTTAACAGGGGATCTTGCGTGTTCATGCTCAGCACTTCCACCCGCTGGGTTTCGTAGGGCTCCACGACGCTCTTCTCGTCGCTTTTGTAGCGATCCCACGTGTAGTCGTCCACGACAAAGAGATCGATCTGTCCCGCGTCGTAGGCCTGTTGAATGGCCTTATTGTCCGACAAAATCAAGCCCACGATGCCGTCGATGTAGGGCAGGTTTCCGTGGTAGTTTGGATTTTTCTCCAGATAAATCTTCTTGTTCTTTTCCCATTTTTTCAGGAGAAAAGGCCCGGAGCCCACCACGTCGAAATTTTCGGCATCGAGCATGGCCTCTTCCGAGTAAATGTGGGCGGGCAATATGGGAAAGCTCAAAAGTTCCGGGTAATTGCCGTAGCTTTGATTGAATTCGAAATCGATGTTTCGATCGTCGAAGATTACGGCCTTGGCCACCGTATCCAAGTCGGTGCCGGCGCCGATCCCCGGCGTACGGTGAAAGAGCCTGCTGTAAGGCGAGTCCGCCGGCGCATGTTTCACCGCAAGAAACGTAGCGGCCACGTCTTTGGTCGTAATGGGCGTGCCGTCTTGCCAGTAAATGCCTTTTCTCAAGGTGACGGAAACGCGCCGCCCCTCGTCGGAGGTCTCCACGTGTTCCGCTAAAGAGGGCACCAGGCGTCCGCTGCCTTCGTACTCGAAAAGTCGATCGAAGAGCAGATGACTCAAGTGGAAATACGAACGGTTTTGCGTCAAAAGCGGATTTAAGGTGTCGAAGTTCGTGAGGGGCACGGTGAGGGTGCCTCCCCCTCCGGCGCCGTCGTCGGTTCCCTTTTCCTCCACCACGGTTTTGGATCCCCCCATGCCGCAGGCAGTTAAGAGCATAAGGCACAGGGCGATGATGATCCCCTTACATGTTTTCACCGGGCAGAGCCTCCAATGCGTCGTCCACTTGATTGTAGAGATTCATTAAATCGCCGGAATTGTCGAAGACCACGGTGGCCAACTTTTTCTTTTCCTCCAGGGGCATTTGCGAGGCGATTTTTTCCTTGGCATAGGCTTCGTCGATCCCGTCCCGCGCCATGAGGCGGGCGAGCTGCACGTCCTCGTCGGCGTCCACGAGCCAAATGGCGTCGAATTCCAAGCCGCTTTCTTTTATGTCGTCGATCTGCTCAAAGAGCAGCGGTACGTCGTAGAAAACGAGGCCGTGGAAATTCTCCGACAAATCGAGCATGGCACTAACGATGGCCGGATGCATGATTTCGTTCAGTCGGGTGCGGGCGTCTTCGTCTGAAAACACGCGCTTGCCCAATTTGTCCCGGTCCAGGTTGCCGTCCGATCGAATCATGTCTTCTCCGAAGATTTCGGCGATTTTCTTCAATGAATCCGATCCCGGATGGACCAGATCTCTGGCAATGGCATCGGCGTCGATGACCGGAAAGCCCAAGCCCAACAAGTAGGCGGTCAAGACGCTTTTTCCCGAGGCAATGGAGCCCGTAATGCCGATTTTATTTTGTTTCATACCAATTTTCCCCCGTTTCCACTTCTACTTTTACGGGAATCGCCAGTGGCAAGGCCGATTCCATGGTTTCAACCAACAATTTTTTTACCCGCTCCCCGTCTTCTTTGTCCGCTTCGATAATCAATTCGTCGTGGACTTGAAGCAGGAGCTTGGCCCGAAGGCCCTCGTCTTTTAATTTTCTGTAAACGGCCACCATGGCTTTTTTCATCATGTCCGCCGCCGTCCCCTGAATGGGCATGTTCAGCGCCACCCGCTCGCCGAAGGAGCGGACACTGAAATTTTTCGCCGCCAGCTCGGGAATGTAGCGTCGGCGGTGGAACAGGGTTTCCACATAGCCTTGGGCCTTTCCCGTTTCCACGATATCTTCCATAAATTGGTGGACGCCGCTGAATTTATTCAGGTAATTGTCGATGTATTCCTTGGCTTCTTTTCTCGGAATATCCAAATCCTGCGACAGACCGTAATCGCTGATGCCGTAGACGATGCCGAAGTTCACGGCCTTGGCCCTGGAGCGCATAAGGCTCGTCACATCCTTGGGATCCACGTGAAAGACTTGGGATGCCGTGGTGGTGTGAATGTCCGCACCGTCGTTAAAGGCTTTTTGCATGACCTCATCCCCGGAAATGTGCGCCAAAATCCGAAGCTCGATTTGAGAATAGTCCGCGTCGATAAATTCCGCCCCTTCCCGCGGCAAAAAGGCCTTTCGAATGCTTCGGCCCACGTCGGTTTTAATGGGGATGTTTTGGAGATTGGGATTGGTCGAAGAGATCCTTCCCGTGGCCGTAATGGTCTGTTGAAATTGGGAGTGGATCTTTCCGTCCGGTGCGATTTCCGCCTTGAGTCCCTCCACGTAGGTGGATTGAATTTTCGCCAACTGGCGATACTTTAAAATGTCCTCGACGATGGTGTGTTCCTTCCGGATTTTCTCCAACACATCCTGACTGGTGCTGAAGCCGGTCTTCGTCTTTTTAATGGGCGTCAATTTTAAATCTTCAAAGAGCACTTCCGCCAACTGCTTCGTGCTGTTGATGTTAAATTCCCTGCCCGCGTCCTCGTAAATGGAGGCCTCCAGGCCTTGGATCTCCTCAGCCAGGGCGTCGCCGATTCCATCCAGTACCTTTTCGTCGACGATAATCCCCTCATGTTCCATGGACGCCAAGGTTTCCACCAAAGGCATTTCGATGGCGGAAAAAAGTTCCCACATATCCAAATCCTTCAGCTTCTCTTCCTGCGCCGCCATAACTTTGGGCAGGTAGCTGTGTAGTCGCGACAGATAACCGACGACGTCATCTTCCGCTTCGAGTAGGGTTTTTTTGCTCTTGCCCTTCCCCAAAAATTCTTCCGGCGCCGCAATGGTTTGGTTTTCGTAAAGACCAATTAAGTGGGACGCTTCGTAATTTGATTTCGTAGGATCCAGCAAATACTCGGCCACGGACGCGTCGAAGACGACATTTGCAGGCTCGATCCCGTAGTGGAATGTGAATAAAAAGAGCTCTTTTAAATCGCTTCCCACAATGGCCACGGATGCGTCTTCCAAAATGCCTTTTAAGCGCAAAAACTCCGCCTCCTCAGGCGACTTGACGATGTAGCCCTTGTCCGCGGCGGAAAGAAGCAAATAGTCCACCTTGCCGCCAAAATAGGGGCGCCCCTGTGCCATGACATGAATCATAACCTTCTCGGCCCCTTCCAGGCCCTTGACGGCCTCGTCCACGGACGCAAGAGACAAATCCTTTACTTCGGCCTCCCGAGTCTCTTCTTCACCGGGAAGACGCCGCATAAGGGTAAAGAATTCGTACTCACTGTAAAGAGCCCGCAGGGCGTCGAGATCGTAGGGCTTGCGCTCGAGGGCGTCGATGTCGAAATCCAGGGGAATCGTCGTAATAATCGTGCCGAGCTTTTTGCTTAAGAAAGCCTGTTGCTTAAAATTCTCGAGATTTTCCTTCCGCTTCTTCCCGCTAACGGCATCGAGATTCTCGTAAACCCCTTCAATGGAGTGAAATTCATGGATCAACTTTATGCCCGTCTTTTCGCCGATCCCCGGCACGCCTGGAATATTGTCGCTGGAATCGCCCATGAGCCCCTTCAGGTCGATGAGCTGCTCCGGCGTCATGCCGTATTCCTCTTCGATGCGGGCCACATCGTAGACTTCCAGATTCGTGATGCCTTTTTTCGTCATAAGGACGTCGATGTCATCCTCGATTAATTGAAAATAATCCCGATCGCCGGTGAGCAAATAGACTTTTTTCCCGGCGGCGCGGCCCATCTTCGCCACGGTGCCCGCCAAGTCGTCGGCTTCGTATTCCGGGGAGTCCACGGTTTTTATGCCCATGGTCTTTAAAATTTTCATGAGATAAGGCCACTGCTCGTCTAATTCCGAAGGCGTCTTCTGCCTGGTGCCCTTGTACTCCGCGTAAAGATCGTGGCGGAAGGTGCGCCCCTTTTGATCAAAACACACGAGCAAATAGCCGGGGTCGATACGGTCCACGGCATTTTCCATCATGGACACGAAGCCGTAGACTGCATTGGTGTACAGACCCCGCTTCGTCTTTAACAAAGGCAAGGCGTAAAAAGCCCGAAAAAACAAACTGCTTCCATCTATTATCAAAATCGTATCTTTATTCATGGGTCCTCCTTGCCTTTATTATACACGAGAAGCCGCGGAAAAGCCTTTATAACCATTTTCCGGATGCTTGTTACGTCTTTCTATTTCGGGCCCTGATTTTTGAATTTATGCCATGCCAATGCTAAAATATAGCCAATAAGGCGATCGACAAGCTTAGCTGAAATTGAAACCTGAAAAGTAATTCACCTCAATCGAAAATATGAGTTTGGCAAATCTTTGGACGACTCCCCTTTCCGCATCCTACTTGAAAGAAAACCCGCGTCCTTCGCCGGGTAAAGTAAACGACAACAGCGCCCACGCGCTTTTAGATAGATGTACGCAGTCCGCCTAATCACTACATAAGGAGGAAACCATGAAGAAATTAGCAATCGCCCTCTGTGCTCTACTTTTGCTTGTCGGATGCGGATCAGATGCATCCAATAATGCAGTTCAAAACGAACAGAACACAAATCAACAAGCTGAGATTCAAACAGAAGAGAAAGAAGCGGAATCCAACGTGCCTGCTGAATACAAAGCGGCCCTCAAATCTGCTGAAAATTATGCAAAATTGATGCACATGTCCAAAAAAGGAATCTATGAACAACTCATTTCCGAGTATGGCGATCAGTTTCCCGAAGAGGCAGCCCAATATGCCGTTGATCATTTAGAAGGAATCGATTGGAATAAGAACGCTTTGGAATCGGCTAAAAATTACCGTGAAACCATGTCTATGTCTAATCAGGCCATCTACGATCAACTAGTATCTGAAGCAGGCGAACAATTTACTTCTGAAGAAGCGCAATACGCCATCGACAACTTGCCACAATAATCAATCCCGCTGACATAGCGAGTGTACATACTTAGTGCCGATAAGCTCACAAAAATCGTAGCCGTCGAACAGATTCAGTGGAAAAGAATTTACTTGATTAAGGAGTCATCACCGAAGAAGAATTTGAAAAAAGAAAATTTGGAATACATAAGTAGGCGGTATTCAGGCCACATAAAATTATCAATTTGTTTTGTTCCAATTCATTCCAACTTAATGGAATGCTGTTCGCTTATTCCAATTTATTTCGATTTATTGGAATACTGTTTGCTTATTCCAATTTATTTCGATTTATTGGAATAACTGTTTCAAGATGATCGAGAGGAGACCAAACATTGACCAAAAAAACTCCGGAGCCATTCCTGCCTAATAAACTTCCCTTGGACGATCTTAATGATTTCATTCTAAAACCGGATATTATTGACAAAATGATAGAAGCTTCAAACGCGATGGGCATCTATAAGGGTTTTCTGTATAACACGCCAAATCCAATGCTGCTCATTTCTCCTCTATTGATCCAAGAGTCCGTTTTGTCCTCCAAACTGGAAGGAACGCACGCAACACTGGAAGACTTCTTAAACTTCGAAGCAGGCAATGATACCCCGATAGAAAAAGATGAAATGACAGAAATTGCGAACTATAGAACGGCTTTGTACGATGCCTTAGACACGATGGGAACGATAAATAATGATGATCCCGGTAAGCTGCCGCTCTCCAATCGAATCATTAAAAACATGCACAAAATCCTCTTAAATAACGTGAGAGGCAACACGAAAAATCCCGGTAACTTTAAACGAGCACAAAATTATATAGGTAGCTCAACGGAAATTTCATATACACCGGTCCCACCGTCACATACCGAAGAGTACATGGCTAATCTTGAAAATTATATTCATTTCGATGAAAAGAAAATTTTAATTCAGTCAGCAATAATACATGCCCAGTTCGAAATGATACATCCATTTGAGGATGGAAACGGACGAATCGGAAGATTGTTAATTCCCCTGTTCTTATATTACAAAGAATACCTTCCTTATCCGACTTTTTATATGAGTGAATATTTTGAAGCAGACAGAAACCGTTATATTGAGAGGTTGTCAGATATTTCCTCACACAATAATTGGTTGGACTGGATTGATTATTATTTAGATGGAATCATAAAACAGGCATCGAGAAATACAATAAAAGCAAATCGCCTTTTATCTTTATATGACGAAATGAAGGTTTTGTGTACTTCCAAAGTTAACTCCAAGCATGCCATTAATGTGCTTGACTTTATCTTCAAGCATCCGGTATTTAAATCCGGCCAATTAAAGGATGAGCTGAATGTCGGTTCCTTATCCACAGTCTATAATTTATTAGATAAATTCACAGAACTTGGCATTCTCACGAAGTCAGATGAAAAAAGAAACATCACCTATTATTCGCCGCAAATTATTTTAAGTACAGAGTAAGTTATGCTCCAATGAAGATAAAGGACGAAAAACCCCCTACCCTATTGCGACAGGATAGAGGCAAATGATATACCTACGACGCACAATCGTTTCCGTTCTCGATTACAGCATCGTCTTCAGACGCGAAGGATCGATCCGGAAAAAGTAAAAGCACGTAAGGCGAAGAGCCCTACGTGCTTTTAAAATGTGCATTTTTACACGTTTTATAATGTTGTGTAAAAACACTATATTGTATGGTGCCGAAGGCGGGACTTGAACCCGCACGGTGTCGCCACCGCTGGATTTTGAGTCCAGTACGTCTGCCAATTCCATCACTTCGGCTAACTGATACTTCGATAGTATAACATATCTGTTAGCCGCGTGTAAAGGATAATTTTATTCCATGGTTAAAAAACTGCTGTACGCTTTGTAGGTGGAGTAGATGTCCGCCTTGGAGGCCACTTCAAAGGGTGCGTGCATGGAGAAGAGGGCCGTACCCAGATCCACGACTTCTGCGCCGGTTTCGGCGAGGATGTAGGCCACGGTACCGCCGCCGCCTTCGTCGACTTTGCCCATTTCCCCCGTTTGCCACAAAATATTGTCCTTGGCAAACTGATCCCGAAGGGCAGCGACAAATTCCACATTGGCGTCGTTGGTGGAGCTTTTACCTCTGGCGCCGGTGTATTTCATCATGCAGACGCCTTCGCCTAAGCGGGCGGCGTTTTTCTTGTCCATAACTTCGGGGTAGTTGGGATCCAGGGCCGCGGTGACGTCGGCGGAGAGGACCATGCTGTTGGCCAATGCCCGGCGCACGGCAATATTGGAATCCACGCCCAGTTTGTAGAGCACTTCGGCCACGGCGTTTTCAAAGTATTTCGCGCTCATGGAGGTGTTGCCGACGGAGCCGATTTCTTCTTTGTCGGCAAAGACGACGACACAGGTTTTCGTGCGGTTCTTCCCGTCCAGTTGAGCTCTGAGGGATGCGTAGGCGCAGACTTTGTCGTCTTGGCCATAAGCCGCCACCATGCTTCGGTCCAGGCCTATATCTCTGGCGTTAAAAGCGGGCACCACTTCCAACTCCGCCGTTTCGAAATCGTCGGGATCCATGCCGTATTTTTCTTTTAAAAGGGCTTTCGCGGCATCTTCCACGGAGCCGTCCAGGGGCTTGTGGCCGAAAAGGACGTTTAAATTTTCGCCGATGATGCCTTCGGCCAAGGTCTTTTTATTTTGAGACTTGCTTAAATGGGGCAAGAGGTCCGTTACGGTAAAGACGGGATCGGCAGGATCGGAGCCGATATTCACTTCGTGCTTCTTGCCGTCTTTGGTCACGACCACGCCGTGCATGGCCAAGGGAATCGCCGTCCATTGGTATTTTTTAATGCCGCCGTAGTAGTGGGTCTTTAAGAGCGCCACATTTTCCTCTTCGTAAAGGGGCGTCGCTTTAATATCCAGACGGGGCGAGTCGATGTGGCTCGCAACAATGGCCATGCCCTCTTCAAAGTCTGCGGCCAGGTCGAAGAGCACCACGGACTTTTCTTTATTCAAGAAGTAAATCTTGTCGCCGCGCTTTAAGCTGTCCATGTCGTAGAAATTTTTATAGCCCGCTTCTTCTGCCAAGCGGACGATTTCTTTCGCCGCCATGCGCTCGGTTTTCGCCCGGTCCAAAAAGGCCTTGTAGTCTTCAGAAAATGCCATAATGGCATCGTGATCGTCTTTTCTTTCCCAATAGCTTTTTTCCATTGTGATCGAATCTCCTTTCAGTTCTTTAAGATAATCAGTTGGAGTCCCCTACATCGGGGACATCGTCGTTTTCTTTTGCCGCCAAATTTTCTTCCGTCTTGGCGTGTTTGGCTTTGTCTCCGTCATCGGGCTTCACTACCGCCTCAGGCATATTGTAGAGTAGGCAATGGCCCAACATATGGGACATGAGGCGCTTCGCCGGATCCTTCATGTGCCCTTCGTCGTCGTAAAAATCGCTTTGATTCTTGGCATCTTTATACCAGTCGATGAGGGCCACATTGGCGTACTTGTCGGCGACGCGCTGCAAAATATCGTTGTTTTTATCTTCGTAGGAAGGATCGGCCACCACATTAAACAAGAACAAGGGGCGTCCCTCGGCGGTTTTTACAATTTCGTCCACGGCATCGAAGGTGAGAGCGCCGTCGTTTCCGATTTGCAGAATAATGGGCCCGTCATCGGTGTATTCCTTTATTCGGCGCACATACCAAGAGGGATTTAGATTCTCGGATCCGATGACCTGCAGATTCGGCATAAGGCGCAAATAGGCTTCCCGCGCCGATTGGGCGGATCCGTCGCCTAAGAGCAGTCCCTTTTGATTCTGGAGCTTGCCCAAATCCTCGTTGGTTAATTTGTAATAGGGCTTTTGCGCGTTCACCTGTTCGATGGCCGCCGCCAGCTCATTGGAAGGCTCGAAACGCTCCGTCAGGGAAGCCTTCTTTTGTTCCCGCTCGTCTTCCTTCGGCTTCACCGTCTTCACCACGGGCTTCGTCGGCGCCTCGCGCTTCATGACCTCCGGCCCTTGGGTGGCGTAGGTCATGATCATGAGCCCGCCGAAAAGCGTCGCCAACATAGCGTATACCCATTTGTTGCTCAGGCCTTTCACTTGAAACACATAGTAGGATCAGCAAAAGGACGAAGGCCAGGGGAATCCACAGGCCGCCTGCGATCTGAAGGCGCTCCGCCAGGGCTTTCGTAAAAAAGAAAACCGGCATGCTGTACAGGTAGATGGAATAGGCCCGCTTGCCGATAAAGGTAAAGAGGGGAAATTGAAAGACGCTTTCGAAGGCGTTGCCGTCGCGAAATAAAAACAAAATAAAGAAACTTAAGAGCAGACTGGTAAGAAAAAGGCCGCCGAAATACGCCAGCCCGGCTTCCGCCATAAACAACAACAGAATGACGAAGACGATCATGATCCCGAGCATGGCCATGTCCCGATTCGCCACTTTTCCCCGCCCTTTTCCCATGAACTCATAGAGGACGGCGGGAAACAGGATAAAGAAACTGAAGAGTCGACTCTCGGGGCTGTAAAAGATTCTCGCTTCGGCCAAGTCCAAGCCGCCGAAGATGCCCATAATAAGGGCGGAAATCAAGCTGATGACGCCGCCGAAAAAGGCCACGGATATAATTTTCTGCCGCGTCTTTTTCCCTGCAATGGCCAGGGTAAAGATCAAATAGCATTGCATAAGCAAGGACACGAACCACAAATGTCCGAAGGGCGAGGGCTGTTCGATGCTCAACGGGTGCCCGGCGAGGCTTTGAAAAATATTATTGGCGAACAGCAAGGACCACAGGGCCTGTCCCCGCACCAGGGGCATGTCGGCATAAAAAAACAGGGCGTAGATCGCCGTGACGATGGCAACCATGGCGAAAAGTTCCGGCCAATAGGCCCGCACTTTCTCCACCAAAAAGGGCCCGGGATATGTTTTTTCCCGAATGTAGCGCCTGAAGGTCTCGTAGCCCATAAGGGCGAAGAGCATTTGATAGCCTAGGTGGCCGCCTAAAAAAACGCGGCTGAAAGCCATGTATAGTAAAATAAAGCACAGGGCAAATCCTTTGACGCCCTCTGCCGTCTTTCTTTCTTTAATGGACATAAACGACTCCTTTATTTAATGGTAATATTTTACCACAAACGGGGAAATTTAGCCTGCGCTTTACTCGGCGGGGATTTTTGTAAAATTCTTTTAAAAAACACTGGACAAATTTCTTCTGAGGCTATATAATTATCTCTGTTATCGACGTTTGCATCTTTAGCTCAGTTGGTAGAGCAACTGACTCTTAATCAGTGGGCCCAGGGTTCGAGTCCCTGAAGATGCACCAGATAAAGCCATTCGTGGCAGCCGCTCTATGAATTGTGGTGCTACGGTGGTGCCACCGGGCGAAAGTCTTTTTAGGCTTTCGTCTCTTTTTTTGCCCATCAAAAAAGAGCGGCGCCTACACGTCGCTCTTGTCTTTGTTTTTCCAGTAGAGATCCCAAATCTTTTTCATCAGAATGTCTTTGTCCCGCTGCCCGATCTTCTCTGAAGCCAGGGCTTTTTTTATGCCGTTTAAAGACTGGCGCAGGATTTTGTAATCGTCGTAGGCCGCATCATCTTTTTCAGGCATGGAAAACCCCTCGTCTTCGTGGAGCAACTCATTCACATCCACGTCGAAGATGCGGGCCATTTTTTTGTAAATGAGTCGATTTTTCGGGTAACTGTCGCCGGATTCGTAATTTTTCACCGTGCGCACGCTCACCCCCAAGGCGTCGGCCAACTCTTGCTGAATCCAGCCCTTTTCCGTGCGAAGGGTTTTTACTTTTTCCGCAAAGGTCATCGAACCACCTGCTCTTTCACATTCCAAATCATGTTTGCGTAGGTCATGATGCTTCGATCAGCGGTAAATTTCGAGGCGCAGGCCATGTTCCAAAAGCTCTTTCTGTACCAGCTTTTTTCATCCCTAAAATCTTCTTCGATGCAATTTTGCGTGGCGATGTAGTCCCTCAAATCGTAGAGCAGATAGTATTCGTCGTTGGGCCCGCTCTTGTTGTCCATCAACGCGTCCCTAAGGTCGAGAAATTTAAAGCTGCCTCCGTCGTCTAAAAGCCCGTCGGTTAAACTGTCCACGGCTTCTTTCGCCAAGGGGTCCTCTCCGTAGCGGACGACGGGATCGTAGCCCGAGGCTTCCATTTCTTCCACGGAAGTGCCGAAGACGTAGTTATTTTCTGCGCCGGCCTCTTCAAAAATTTCGATATTAGCCCCGTCCATGGTGCCTAAGGTCACGGTACCGTTCATCATAAACTTCATATTTCCCGTGCCGCTGGCTTCTTTGCCCACGGTGGAAATCTGCTCGCTGACATCGGCGGGGGGAAACCGAAAGTCCGCCCAGCTCACGTCGTAGTTTTCGATAAAGACCACTTTCAGCTGATCGCCAACATCAGGATCGTTGTTGATGACCCGGGCCAGTTCCGTAATGTATTTAATAATGCCCTTGGCCCGGTGGTAGCCCGGTGCGGATTTGCCGCCGAAGATGCAGGTTCTCGGCGTGCGCGCCCTTTGGGGATCGGCCTTGATTTCCTTGTACAAATGGTGAATGTAAAAGCCGTACATCAGTTGGCGCTTGTATTCGTGGATCCGCTTGATTTGAATGTCGTAAATGGAATCGGGATTGACCCGTATGCCGAAGGCCTCCTCGATTCGCTCCGCGAGGCGCACTTTGTTTTGACGCTTAATGGATTTGAAGCGGTCGATGACCGCATCGTCTTCCGCCAGATCTTTTAACTTCGCAAGCTCCGAAAAATCCGTCCGCCAGCCCGTGCCGATCCACTCGTCGATGGCTTCGGACAAGAGGGGATTCGCCGCCATTAAAAAGCGCCGGGGCGTGACGCCGTTGGTGACATTCATAAATTTGTCGGGATAAAGATCGGAAAAATTCTTCAGCTCCCGCTCTTTTAATATGCGAGTGTGGAGCTCGGCCACGCCGTTTACCTTCGAGGCCACATGAATGCCCAAATGGGCCATGTAGATGGTTCCCTTGTCCACAATGGCCATTTTGCGCACCGCCGATTCGTCCAGACCCCGCTCCCGCATGAGACGGGCGTAGTGATCGTTGAGCCGATAGATCACGGCCAAGGTATCGGGGCAGACATCTTCCACAATAGCGACGGGCCACTTTTCCATGGCTTCCTGTAAAATCGTGTGGTTCGTATAATTAAAGACGTGCTCCGCAATTTGAAGGGCTTCTTCGAAGGAAAAGCCCAGCTCGTCGACCAATATCCGTATGCCTTCGGGGATGGCGATGACGGGGTGGGTGTCGTTGAGCTGAATCGCCGGGGCATTCAATCGATCCGCCGGTGTCATGGATTTTAAGTCGCCTTGGCGCAAAAGGTCCCGAAGGGTGGCCTGTGCGAAGAAGTATTGCTGCATAAAGCGGAGCAGCTGCCCTTCCCTGCGGGCGTCGTTGGGATAGAGGACGCGGGTGATATTTTCGGCGATGGCGCGCTCGCTTACGGCGCCCAGGTAATCGAAATTGTTGAATTTTTGAAAGTCGAAATCGTTCATGGCCTCGGCCCGCCACAGACGCAGCCGATTCACATTGTTCGTCTCGTAACCCGGCACGATGTAGTCGTAGGGAATGGCTTTTAATGTAAAATCTTTAAAGTGCACGGGCACCATTTCGTCGTCGTGGCGGCGGCCCCACATGTCCCCGTCTTTCAGCCACTCGTCGCCTACCTCCACCTGAAAGCCGTCTTCGATTTTTTGAGCGAACATGCCCTTTTCGTAGCGCAGGCCGTAGCCGCGAAGGGGCACGCCTTTCGTGG
>OAVX01000786.1_pt1 | contig 12944 bp, 9 predicted proteins | sample 1476471 | NCBI WGS metagenome assembly OAVX01 (sample SAMEA2580114, study PRJEB22360) | human gut metagenome | biome: human gut; feature: human-associated habitat; material: faeces | place: Denmark | collected 2008/2010
AACAAACGGGATGGTAGCGACTGGTCGCACAAGACTTTAAGCCGGCGCAACCGTTCAAGTTTATGGGTGTAAAGGATCTTATTTAGTCTTGGCTAACTATTTTTTGGGATAATATGTTCCATATTTCCTTTTACAACATTTGAGTTTCAATTAATATTTATATTTGACGTCAAAAATCTTACAATATGGATAAACAGTTCCTCTGCCTTGATTCACCTACGGACTTTATGGTTGGTAAATACATATCCGCCGACGAACTCAAGGAGTTTATAAATATTCCTTGTAAGATAAAAGCTGGGGTCTTTATCCTTTGCATGGAAGGGCAAATACGCTCAACTATCAATATGTCAGAATTGACCACTTCGAAACTCAATGTTGTAACGCTATTGCCCAATAGTCGCATACAAATACATGAGATATCCCCCGACATCTTGATCTATTTCATAGCGTTCTCTTTCGATTTTATGTGTTACACCAATTTTATCAAGAGCACGATGGGTTATCTACTGATGATTTACAGGTATCCGATTATAAAAATATCCCAAAACAGGGCCAACCTGATCACGAACTTCTACGAGCTTCTCTATCAATATGCCGTATATCCCGATATCTTGAACAATAAAGAGATGATAAAGGCCATTTTCATGATGTGTAGTCAAGGTATCATAGAAATATACAGTAAAATTTACCCATTAGAGAAACAGGAACTTACACGTCCGTTACAAATCTATCAAGAGTTCCTAAATATGGTATTGAGATACTATACGAAAGAGCATAACGTATCGTTTTATGCCGAGAAGTTGGGCCTCACGTTCTCTTATTTCTCGACATCCATCAAAAAAGCGATCGGAGAGACTCCTCAAGAGATCCTCACGCAAACAATAATCATAGACGCTAAGGCTCAGTTGAAAGGGACCAACCGAGAAATCAAGAACATAGCGATGGACCTCGGTTTTAATAATCTATCGTTCTTTAATAAGTTCTTCCGTCGAAATGTAGGCATGACTCCACAAGAATACAGGGGTAAATCGTATACCTATTCTTGTTACCAGAAAACATCCGACTAGCCGAAAGCAAAAACGGAACATATTATCAAAAAGAAGAATTTCAAGGGTACCTTTTATAATTTTTACTTTTGTAGGATAATATAAAAAGACATACGATGGAAGGGCGAGAGACGGATCTAGAATACAACTTATTGATGGGGCTTACGGGAGCTAGCGTTAGCAAACATTTATTGGATGAGCATTTCACACTTTTATGGGCAAATGACTTCTATTACGATATGATAGGTTACCCCAAAGAAGAATATGAAGCTCTTTTCCACAATAAACCCGATTTGTATTTTAAAGGTTATGATGAAGCTTGGAATATATTATCCAAGAATGTTTACGAGACGATAGCTAATAAAGCCAGCGGTTACGAAACCGTTATCCAGATGCCAACGAGAAAAGGAAAAAGATGGACTAAAATCACCTCAACGTTTACCGACCAACTACAAGACGGCATCCCTATCTCCTATACGGTAATGACCGATGTAGAGGACGTAATGCGAAGGCGGATCGAGCAAACGATCACTTATGATAATATCCCCGGCTTCATATCCAAGCATAAAGTACATAAAGACGGCAGTTTTACATTGCTGGAGGCAAATGATAAATATATGGACTTCTCTGGTATCGATAAAAATTCTTTTTTATCTTTCAGTCCTTTCTCCCGTTTAGATGAAACAAGCCGTAATACGATGAACGCACATATCTCCTGTATGCTAAAAGGGGAACCTGTACATTTCGTTATCCAGTCGAAAGACAAAAACGGAAACGACGCTTGGCTACAGTTGAACGGGGAATGTATTGGCTGGGAAGGTGACGAGCCTATCTATTTTATCGTTTACATCAATATCACCGACATTACCGAACAGAGGGAGTTGCAAAAGAAACTGGAGAAACAGTCAAAGCAACTTAAAGAAGCACTAAAGTCGGCGGAACAAGCCAACCAAGCCAAATCTGATTTTCTCGCCCGCATGAGCCACGATATCCGTACACCCATGAACGCCATCATGGGAATGGCGACTATAGCCAAAGCCCATGTAGATGAACATGAAAGAATACTAGATTGTATGGAAAAAATCAATGGAGCCTCTAAATTATTATTGAGTCTGATTAATGAGGTTCTCGATATGTCCAAGATCGAGAGTGGCAGGTTAATTCTTTCGGAGGATGAGTTCAATGTGGGTGAGCTCTTGCAAGACTTGGTCGTTATGATGCAACCGGAGATCAAAAACAAACAACAAACTTTAAATATACACGTCAAGAACCTGAGGCATGAGAATGTAAAAGGCGATACGCAGCGTATCAAGCAGGTATTGATGAATATCCTCTCGAACGCAATTAAGTATACGCCGGAGAATGGGCGAATCACGATAGAGATCTACGAGAAGGCCCCTCATAATGGCATCGGAAATTATCAATTCGTGTTTGAGGATAACGGAAGAGGTATGAAACCGGAGTTTCTGGATAAGATTTTCGAGCCTTTCGAGCGTGCGAGCGATGATGAGATCAAGAGGATACAAGGTACTGGCCTCGGGATGTCGATCAGCCATAAGATCATTCAGATGATGGGAGGAGATATCAAGGTGGAGAGTGAATATGGCAAAGGTTCCCGCTTCACCATCGACATGCCATTGGTTTGCCGGGATCAGAAGCCCGATGATAAGATAGAGGTAGAAGGTTTAGAGGTTCTTGTGGTAGATGATGATAAGATCGCTTGTCTAAACACGTCTAGCTGTTTGCGAGAGATCGGGATAAACAGTGAATGCGTATATTCAGGTAGAGAAGCTATAGAAAAAGTACGACAGCATCATTTAGCGGAGAAAGAGTATTTCGCCGTGATCATTGACTTGAAGATGCCTCAAATGAACGGCATTGAAACAACCCGGCAAATCAGACGTTTCGTGGGAGCGGACGTACCGATCATCATTCTCTCCGCATACGATCTTGAGGAATATGAGGCAGAGGCTAAGGAGGTTAAGGCCAATGGATTCATCACCAAGCCTCTCTATAAGTCCAAGCTACTCCAAGTATTGAGATCTTTCCTTGACGAAGGAGACCAGCCGGAACCGATCCGCCCATTCAAGTTATCAAACGTCGATTATTCCGGCAAGCGCATCTTGCTGGTGGAGGATAACGAGTTAAATCGTGAGATCGCCGTAGAGATCATCGGCAGCACCGGTATCACTATCGATACGGCGATAAATGGGCTCGACGCCGTACATAAAGTCTCCCAATCGGAAGAAGGATTTTACCAGATAATACTGATGGATATCCAGATGCCTATCATGGACGGTTATGAGGCGACCCGGCAGATTCGTTCCCTCCAACGAAGGGATATCGCACATATGCCAATTATAGCCATGACCGCCAACGCTTTTTCCGAAGACGTGACAAACGCTATCAAAGCGGGCATGAATTATCATTTGGCTAAACCGATTGATATTGGGGCGTTGATGGGCATCCTTAGTAAATATTTACAAGCGCCCGCATAAAGTTTATCTTGCGTATTAAAAGTTCATGTAATAAAATTGTCTATTTTTAGCGATCAATTCGATTATAAGCATAAAGAGACTTCATGAACATCAGACTTCGTTTTAAGTTAATCGCTTTGTTGATCGTCCTATCGCTGGCCGGGCTTTTGGTTTTCCAAGGATACTGGCTGAAAGGTTTATATGATACATTATATAAACAGATGGAGATCAATATAGAGGAAGCGATGAAGATCGCCGACTATAAGGAGTTGTTCCTGCGCATCCGATCTATCAAAAAAGAACAGGGAGCGCTGGGACCTCAAACCCAAGATGTGTACTTCAGCTCAGAGCTAGATCCGTCTAATAAGCAGAAGATGGACGCAAAAGCTTCGATCCATCCGCAGAAAGAAGATCCTGACCTTAACCGGGAAGATATCTTCAAGACGGCAAATCCCGACTCACACATGAAACTACATATCGATTACGGGGATGAGGAGGACTTTAGCTCGATAGACTCTACCCTAACGGATTACCTATATGTAATCGGCGAGGTGGAGGACATGGTGCAGCAAGCGATGCACGCGAATATAGATTCTATAAAACCAATTGATTTCAAGACCTACAACAAATTATTAACCTCGGAGCTGGAGGCAAGAAACATCGTAACGGAACATGAGCTGGTAACGATTTATAAACCAAACAACGGGGACGAGAAGGGTTGGATGCATCTGGACAAGCCGGAACGATTCACTACGTGGAAAAACCCCGTGCATTTCGATTACCCGCTCCATAACGAGAGCACGTTACAATATCGCCTGTTCCTTAAATCGCCGGCTAGCGTGATACTCACCCAGATGAAAGGCATCCTGATCTCCTCCTTCCTATTACTTTTGCTGATCATTTGCGCTTTCATATACTTACTCCGCACCATCTTAAAGCAAAAGACCGTGGAAGAATTGAAGACCGATTTCACCAACAATATGACGCATGAGCTGAAAACCCCGATCAGCGTCAGCTATGCCGCCGTAGACGCATTATTGAACTTTAGCGATCCCGTCAACGAGAAACAGAAGAAATACCTGACGATCGTTAAAGACCAACTTATCCATCTTACCGGATTGGTGGAACAAATCTTGACACTCGCCGTAGAGAACCGCAGTACCTTCCGCTTGCGCCCCGAAACCATCTCATTAAACGAGTTGGTGAACTCCCTCATCGAGCAATACAAACTGAAAGCGAGCAAACCCGTGGAGTTTACTTGCTCCATCCCCGAGGATATAGAATTGGTGGCCGATCGTACCCACCTATATAATATGTTGAGCAACCTTATCGATAACGCGATCAAATACGCCGACAAGGAACCTTGCCGCATCGAAGCGACAGCCCGGCAAGACGATCACGAAACGACAATCTCCATAACCGATAACGGCCCGGGTATCAGCGAAGCCAACCAGCGGCAGATATTCGACAAGTTCTTCCGGGTTCCCAGCGGGAATATCCACAACGTGAAAGGTTATGGCCTAGGATTATATTACGTAAAAGACATGATGGGTAAACATGGAGGAACAGCCCGTGTGGAAAGCGTCCCCGGCAAAGGCTCCACCTTTACCCTGCATTTTAAATAATAATCCGAAAATCAAGTATCAAATATGGAAAAGATAAAAGTACTACTAGTAGAAGACGAGCCTACATTGGCCATGATCATCAAGGATACGCTGGATGGGAACGAGTTCGATATCACCCTAGCGGCGAATGGCGAGGAGGGCCTCTCCCGTTATGCGGAGATCAACCCGGACATTATCGTAGCGGATATCATGATGCCCAAGATGGATGGTTTCACGATGGTCAAATTGATCCGTAAGACGGATACGCACACCCCTGTCCTATTCCTATCGGCCCGTTCCGCGGCCAACGACGTGGTAGAGGGCTTCGAGACAGGCGGCAACGATTACCTGAAAAAGCCTTTCGGCATGGCGGAATTGATCGTGCGCATCAAGGCGTTACTGCATAAGGTGTCCGTCCAAAGACCGGAAGCCACCTCTTTCCGTATCGGGCTTTATACGTTCGATTCCATCACGCAGACATTGGTCTACCGGGGAGAGAAACAACTCCTCAGCAACCGGGAATCCGAGATATTGAAGCGCCTTTGCGACAATAAGGACCAAGTATTACCGATGAAAGAGATCTTGATAGACCTTTGGGGAGATGATTCTTTCTTCAACGCACGCAGCCTGCATGTCTTTATCACCAAGCTACGTCATAAGTTATCGAAAGACGAGTCTATCAAGATTTTGAATATCCGGGGAATCGGATATAAGCTGATCATCGATTGAATTGCTTCAATGCCTGTGCCATCTGGTCCGGGCATGAAGTTCCCCTTCCATGACAATCGATGCCAGACAAACGGCCGATAGCGTCTTCGATGCGCATACCTTTCAATAAGGCGCACATGCCTTGCCCGTTACCGTGGCAACCTCCTACAATCTGCACATTCTCGATCACGTCCTCCTTCGCGTCGATCACCATCAACTTAGAACAAACGCCTCCTTGAGGCGTATAGGTTATACGTCGTGTTTCCATTTTCTTTTTCTCTCCTTTTTATAAACGAGTCGCAAAGGTATAAATAAATTTAACTACATTTGTAGCATCTAATTTACAAAAACATGACATACGAGGAAACGCTACACTATCTATATACCAGCATCCCGGTCTTCCAACACAGCGGAGCTTCCGCTTACAAACCCGGTCTTGGTACAAGTATCGCCCTAGATGATTATCTGGGAAATCCGCATAAAGCCTATAAGACCATCCATGTAGCCGGGACAAACGGCAAAGGCTCGGTCAGCCATCTATTGGCGGCCATTCTCCGGCAATCCGGTTTCAAGGTCGGGCTTTATACCTCTCCCCACTTAGTGGACTTCCGGGAACGCATCCGGGTGAACGGGAAAAAGATCTCCCAAGATTACGTGGTCGATTTCGTCGAGCGTCATCGTTCTTTCTTCGAGCCTCTCCATCCTTCTTTCTTCGAGCTGACGTCCAGTATGGCTTTTGAGTATTTCCGCGACCAGCAGGTAGATTACGCGGTTATCGAGGTCGGGCTTGGCGGTCGTTTGGACAGTACGAACATTATCACTCCGATCTTGAGTATCATCACGAATATCAGTCTGGATCATACGCAATTCTTGGGAGATACGGAGGAGAAGATAGCGGCGGAGAAAGCCGGCATTATCAAAAAAGGCGTACCCGTCCTTCTGGGGGAGGCAGAGAAACGCTCCGTTTTCGACCTCTTCCAGAACGAGGCGAGAAAGGCAGGAGCACCTTTCCACTACGCCTTGAGCATGGGAATGCTGGAGGGGACCGGAGGGTTGTCGATGGTACACTGGAAGTTCCCCTCCGTAGAATACGGCGAGGTGATCGGCGAGCTTGCCGGAGAGGTACAACAAGCCAACGCCATCACGGTGTTCTCCGCCCTGCACCTGCTCCGCGAGAAGTGCGGCGTTGACATCCTGCCCGAGGCCGTCCATGAAGGGTTCAGGCACGTGACCCAACTGACGGGTTTGATGGGCCGCTGGCAAACCTTGCGGACAAAACCGACCGTCATTTGCGACACCGGGCACAACGTGGGTGGATGGAAACACATAGCGGAACACCTGAATGCCATGAGAAGCCGTTTCCGCGAAATTTATATGATCGTCGGTATGGTGAACGACAAGGATATCGACGGCGTATTATCCTTGATGCCACCAGATGCTTCTTATTTCTTCACGCAAGCCTCCGTGGAGAGAGCGATGCCCGTAAAGGATTTCGCCATGAAAGCCATGCGGAAGGGACTGCCCGGAGTCCTTTGCGAAACGGTGGAAGAGGCGGTCGAGAAAGCGTTAAAAAGTGCCGGCAAGGATGACTTGATCTTTATCGGCGGAAGCACCTTTATCGTAGCGGACGCTCTCCCCTTGTTCATGAAAGAAGACGAATACAAATAATATAACTCTATAAAACAAATATCATGATAGAAAAAATTCATCAGAAACTAAGCGACTCGAAAGTCGCACGCTGGAGTGTACTCGCTTTGGCGGCATTCACGATGCTTTGCGGATACTTCCTTACGGATGTAATGGCTCCGCTTAAACCGATGTTGGAAGAACAGCTAAGCTGGACGAGTACGGAATATGGTTGGTTCACCAGCGCTTACGGTTGGTTCAACGTATTTCTTTTCATGTTGATTATTGGTGGTATCGTTCTGGATAAGATGGGTGTCCGTTTCACGGGTGTCGCTTCCTGTATCTTGATGATTATCGGTTGTTCCATTAAATATTACGCCATCTCGGACGCGTTTACGATGGAAGGAGAGCTTTTCGGATGGAAAGCGCAAGTGATGGTGGCCGCCCTCGGATACGCAATCTTCGGTGTCGGCGTGGAGACCGCCGGTATCACGGTATCTAAGATTATCGTACGGTGGTTCAAGGGAAAAGAGATGGCGTTGGCTATGGGCTTGGAGATGGCTACGGCTCGTTTGGGTACGGCCTTGGCTTTATCTATCACGGTTCCCGCCGCCAAGTACTTCGGTAGTATCTCCGCTCCTATCTTGCTTTGTCTTTGTATGTTGTGTATCGGTTTGATCGCCTTCCTCGTATTTTGCGTGATGGATCGCAAGCTGGACGCTTCGATGGACGCTATCGAGCAAGCCGAGGAGGAAGAGCCTTTCCGTTTGAAAGATATCTTATTGATCGTTACCAATAAGGGTTTCTGGTTGATCGCTCTGCTTTGCGTATTATTCTATTCGGCCGTATTCCCCTTCTTGAAATACGCTACGGACTTGATGGTCAATAAATATAACGTAGATCCGGAGTTGGCGGGAAACATCCCGGCTATCTTACCTTTCGGCACGATTCTTCTGACTCCGTTCTTCGGTAACTTATACGACCGCAAGGGTAAAGGGGCGACGATCATGATCTATGGTGCCTTGATGTTGATCGGCGTGCATTTATTATTCACGCTTCCGATCTTGAATCAGTGGTGGTTCGCGACAATCGTGATGATCGTATTGGGTATCGCTTTCTCCTTGGTTCCATCGGCGATGTGGCCATCTGTTCCGAAGATTATCCCGGAGAAGCAATTAGGCACGGCTTATGCCTTGATTTTCTGGGTACAGAATATCGGTCTGAGTATGGTTCCCTTATTAATCGGCTGGATATTGGATACGTATTGCAAAATAGACAATGGTACGGGCAAACCGGCTTACGACTATACGATACCGATGGCAGTCTTCACCTGCTTCGGTGTACTCGCCCTCTTCATCGCCTTGATGTTGAAACGTGAGGACCGGATCAAAGGCTACGGCCTTGAATTGCCGAACATCCAAAAGGACGCCGATAAAGCCGAGGCCGAGATAATCGCTAAAGAGATGATCGCGGAGCCTTAATAAAGCTCATAACCCTAAATAAATGGAAGGCGCTGTAAACTTGATTTACCGCGCCTTTCTTTTTGATGACTGAAACCCATCGTCATTGGAACACACTAAAAGTTCGTTTGAAAAAGAGAAGTAGCGAAACAGCTACAATATGCCTTATTCATAAAATCTTTTTTAGCGGTAATATTAATAAAAAACACCCTTGATTTTCGGAACGGCATATTGAAATGTGGCATTTATCCGTGGTCCAGCCATCCAAAAGGAAATCATATGTATAGGTCTTAACGCAGTGGCTTATATATTTCATTAGATCCTTATTATCAGTTAAGAATTGATATACAGCTTCACAAATGTCGTTTTGATTAAAAAGGCAAGTGAGCGTGGAGGTTTTGAACACGACTTCCAATGTAATCTGGCTTACGTCATTCCACGTATAAGTGATCATACATAAATCCAGATCCTTCAATAACATCTGCGCTTTCCTTACCGGCAAACCAATTACTTGATGGGATAAGCTTATTATCTCGGAATAATCCTTTTGAGGATATTGATTTTGAGTTTCCATCGATTTCTATGTTTACTATTCGCAGACAAAATAAGCTTACCGTCTGCCGATATACCATCAAGCCCACTGATAAAATATCAATATCACGACTAATATTATTAGATGACAGGCATAAATGATATATCTGGCTACGTATTGTCGGTAATGCAGGATCATCATGATAGACACCTAACAAATTACGATGAATTTATGTTTCTCTGGCTATGAATAAAATTGGGTGCGGTTACCCCGGATATCTGACATGATAGTAAGATAACTCAGATTTAATACTTATTTTTGTGACAGGATCAATAAAAACTGACATGGAAACAACATTTACCAAAAGAAATAGTCATGGAGCCAACTTAAAACGTTGGAGAGAATGGAGAGGCATCAAACAAGAAGTGCTCGCCGACAAAATTGGGGTATCACAAGCCACCTTATCCGGCTACGAGAAAAAAGACGAATTGGAACCTGAGGTATTGGAAAAGGTCACGAAAGCTTTGGATATTCCGATAGAGGCGATCACGGAATTGAATGAAGGGACATCTATCAATATTTTTTCCGGCACGTGGCAAGATAACGCAAGCGGAAATGTTCAAAATCAAACATTCAATCCCATCGATAAAATAGTCGAGCTTTACGAACGATTATTAAAGGCCGAGCAAGAAAAGGTTGCCATGCTCCATGAAATCATAAAGGATAAATAAGTATCGATTATAGAGACCGTAAGCGAAAATGAGATAATCTTGACATTATGATCGAAATAACAGAATAACGATGTCAAGACCTTTTTACAAATAGAGAAAAAGAGGGAGAGACCTATGATGAAATCATACGTTTTCCCTCATTTTCTTGCCTAAACACCCCTGTTTGGACTCAAAAGTAATAGAGTTAGGTAACACAAAAGGCTGTATTAGGCAACACGACCGTATGTATTAGGTAACGCAACCGTATGTATTAGGCGATACATACGGAAGAAACAGCCCTCGCATCCTATAGAATTGATCGATACACCCGTATAAAATGGCTATTTTCACCTAAAAATATGAGATACGATGAATTAATCTCGCTAGAATAAAAAGGCCTATTTCCATAAAACACTACAAGACAACCAGATGCTATTATTCTATGCCATTTTCGGAAACAAGGCGTACCTTAGCCCGGAAAAAACGCTTCTCCGGGAGTTTAGATTACAGAATGTCAAAACGTCAAACCTACTCTTTTACGCGTGATGCCTACAGCTATGCCCGCAAGAAGAAAACTAAAATTAAACTCAAAAATATACTTACAACATTATTATATACAATAAAATATTTATTTTTACACAAAATCTGTTGTTATGACAAAAGAACAATTCCTAAACGATCAGTATGTATCTGGATTTATCCAGTGGCTTCGTGATAAACTATCTAATTTCACCCATTCATATTACAATCAGAAAGAGAAGGAGGAATGGCAATGTACCTCTTTTTATGATGCTTGCCACAAATATAAATGGGGAGGTCTAAATTGGGAGGAAAACAATGCCTTATTGGAAAGTTATGCCAAACGACTTAAAGCGAGTATCCGAAATAATGACAACGAAGCTTGCCAAGATGCTTGCCTCGATATATTAAAATGGGGAGGCGTTATACGGGAAAATCAAGAAAGGATCAAGGCACAAACCAACCTTGTGAATTATCTAATGAAGGCAGAAGGGGTCTTAACCCGTGACTCTTTAGATATAAAGGATGAGATAATTATTATGAACTCAGGATTCACCAAGATTTATTCTTTATATATAAATGATTTTATCATCTACGATAGTCGTGTAGGAGCCGCTTTATGCTATTTGGTGAAACTATATTGTATAGAGCAGAAACAAGGCGGTGTCCCTTCTTCATTAAAATTCGCCTATGGTGATGCCCGAAATCCGGAGGTTAATCGGAATCCTAACAGCGACATTTACAAATTCTCTAAACTTGATCGAGGAAAAATCCATATTGAATGCAACCTTAAAGCCAATTGGCTATTAAAAGAAGTATTAAACTTCCCAGAATGCCAATTTAAAGACATGCGTTCTCTGGAAGCAGCCCTCTTCATGATCGGGTATGCAATTCCAAAAGAGCAAGAACAGCAAACATTAAAAACATACCGAATTATGAAATTAGCAGAAGCTCTCAGCTTACGAGCTGATTTACAAAAAAGAATATCACAACTGGAAGTCCGGCTAAAAAACAATGCCCGGATTCAAGAAGGTGAAGAGCCCGCAGAAGATCCACGGGGGCTTATGGATGAGTTGAATAATAATCTGAATGATTTGGAGACACTGATTTTCAGAATCAACCGAACCAACATGGCTACCCTTGCAGAAGGTACAAGCCTTACGGAAATGATCGCAAAGAAAGATATCTTAGCATTGCGCATCTCCGTCCTTCGTTCCGTCACACAATCGGCAACGGGCAGTTTAGAACGTTATTCGGCAAATGAAATCCGTTATGTCCGCACAATAAATGTGGCAGATTTACAAAAAGAAATAGATTCATATTCCAAGCAATTACGTGAATTGGACGTGAAGATCCAACAGCTAAATTGGTTGACGGAACTGATATAAAGCATAATTCAGGTAGTTCTTTTTAAATAGGGCGAGTATATCTCTGGCAATTGAGAATGAATTGTCGAACCTACTGCGAATGGAAGCGAGAGCGGAGCATAGCGCAAAAAGAATCGTAATGCTCAGTATTGTTACAAGCTCAAGCCACAGGTTGCATTGTTACTACCGCATACTGACTATAAAGAGAATGAGGGCGGGTCGGAGGGATTTTCTTTTAAGCAGGCATTTAATTATGGGCATCCTAATGGATATGGAGAAACAGGTCGCTGGCGGTATGACACTTATGGAGAAATTTTGGTGTGATTATCCTATTTGCCCATCAGATTAAGGTAATTCTGATCGGTAAACATTATCTTCGCGTATCATATAAAACAAACATTAAATACTATGATCTGTTTCCCGAATGCCAAGATAAACCTAGGTCTGAACGTGGTAAGCAAACGTCCGGACGGTTATCATAATATAGAGACCATCTTCTATCCGATCCCCGTGAAGGATGCCCTCGAGATCGTCGCCTCGGATCAGCCCAGTTTCACGCAAACCGGAATCCCGGTAGACGCTCCCCAAGAGAAGAACCTCGTCATAAAAGCGTTGAACGCCCTAAAGACGAGATACGAGATTCCCCCGCTAGAGATCCATTTGTTGAAAGCGATACCTTTTGGCGCCGGGCTTGGAGGAGGTTCCGCCGATGCCGCCTTTATGTTGAAGCTGGTCAATGATTTCTGCGGTTTGGATATTCACCCGGATGAGTTGGAGGCGATAGCGTCCACCATCGGAGCCGATTGCCCGTTCTTTATCCGTAACACGCCGGTATTCGCGACCGGCACGGGAAACCAATTCGAGCCCGTGGACTTGTCCTTGAAGGATTATTATC
>OAVX01000790.1_pt1 | contig 12821 bp, 14 predicted proteins | sample 1476471 | NCBI WGS metagenome assembly OAVX01 (sample SAMEA2580114, study PRJEB22360) | human gut metagenome | biome: human gut; feature: human-associated habitat; material: faeces | place: Denmark | collected 2008/2010
TTTTAAACCGCATCGACGAAATCATCGTCTTCAAGTATTTGGAGAAAGAACAAGTAAAGGAAATTGTGAAGCTCATGCTTCGAGATCTTCAAACCCGCCTGGAAGACAACGACTTTTCCGTCACCTTCGCCGACGCCGTGGTGGACTACATCGGCAAGGAAGGCTTCGACGAAGAATACGGCGCCCGCCCCTTGGTGCGCTCCATTCGCAAAAACATCGAAGACCGCCTAGCCGACGAGATCCTTTCCGGCAAGGTGCATAAGGAAAAGGCCATTCACATCGACGTGGAAGAAGGCGGCCTCACATTCGAAGAAGAAAAAGTACCGGAGACCGTAGGCAATGAAGCATAAGGCTTATTGCTGCATGAGCTGCGGCTACAAAAGCGCCGGCTACTTCAGCAAGTGCCCGAACTGCGGCGAATGGAACACCTTCGAAGAAGTGTCGGAGGAAAAGAAATCCGGCGGCCGCACCGCAGCCCATCGCACAGCCCGGCGACTGAAAGATGTATCCGGGGAAAACAAGCGGCGGCTGAAAAGTGGCATGGAAGAATTCGACCGGGTCATGGGCGGCGGCATCGTGGAAATCCACCATCCTCTTTCAAATCGCAAATGCCTTGGCCGATGACGGCCACCGGGTGCTCTACGCCTCCGGGGAAGAGAGCGAGAGCCAGATCAAAATGCGGGCGGAGCGCATCGCCCCGGCCATCGCCGAAAACATCTGGATCTATTCCGGCACATCCATGGACGATGTGTGCCACTGGATCGAGGATGTGGATGCCGACATCATCATTTTGGACAGCATCCAGACCTTCACCTTGGAGGAATTTCCCGCCCGGGCCGGCACCCCCACTCAAACCATGGAGTGCGCCAATCGTCTGGTAGACATGGCGAAAAACACGAAAAAGCCCAAGGCCGTCTTTATCGTGGGCCAGCTCACGAAGCAGGATTCTCTCGCCGGCGTGCGGGCTCTGGAGCATTTGGTGGACACGGTGCTTTTCATCGACCACGAAATGCAGGACGAGCTGCGCATCCTTCAGGCTACGAAGAATCGCTTCGGCTCCACGGGAGAAATGGGTTTTTTCAAAATGACCGAGGCGGGCATGATCTCCATCGACAATCCCTCCGCCCACTTTATGACCGCGCGGGCTGCGGGAAGGGAAGTGCCCGGTAGCGCCATGTGCATCGTTCGCGAAGGCACCCGGAGCATGATCGTGGAAGCTTCACCCCCTATCCCCAGCGCATCTCCGAATGTTTGCGCAGAGAACAGCTGGGCGTCCTCCTCTCTATTTTGGAAGAGCGGGGCGGCATGGGCCTCTACGACAAAAACGTCGTGGTGAAGACCACGGGGAATTTGCGACTAAAAGAAGGGGCCGCCAATTTAGGCACCCTCCTTTCCATCGCATCGGCGGTGGCCAATCGCCCCATTCCCTCAAACACATTATTTATCGGCGACGTGGGCCTTACCGGCGAGTTGAAACAAGTGCCGGCCATGACGAGCCGCATCAAAGAGGCCGTGCGCATGGGCTTTGAAACCAGCTACACGCCGCCCCTCACCGCCGATCAAAAAATCGAAGGCATTACCCTACGAGAGCGCCGGCTCTTATCCGACGTGATCAAAGATCTCTTAAAATAAAGGATGAAATCATGAACAATATGGAACAATTCGCGAACTCCTCGTCGAGTACGGCGCTCTTCGCCGGCATCGGCATCATTACCGCCATCGCCTGGTGGAAACTCTTTTCCAAAGCGGGCTTTTCCGGCATCCTGGCCATTATTCCCATTGTGAACCTGGCCGTGGCGTCGAAAATCGTCTTCGACAGCTACTGGTACACCTTGCTCTTCGCCGTGCCCGTCGTCAATGTCGTTTACGCCGCCGTCCTCAATTACAAAATGATGAAATACTTCGAGTGCAGCACACTCCTCGCCGTTCTCGCCATCTTCTTCCCCTTCTTTTTGCTCTTTCCCGCCTTCGGAAGCAACGAATACCACGGACCGGCGACAAATGTGTAAGAAAAAGCCCTTATTCTTCGGAATAGGGGCATTTTTATTGAGTGAGAGAAATTTCGGGCAAAGAAAAACACGGGTAAGCTTTCGCCTACCCGTGTTTTTGCATCATGAATGAAATTATAGCTTGACGTCTTTTAAGATTCGGCTCATGGGCGGAATAAGGACGCCGACGATAATGGCGGAAACGGTGATTTGCAGCACATTTCCCGGAATATTGGCCAAGGGGACCAAGAGGGATTTGAACATAATGGCTTCGCCGATGTAGTAGGTGAGCACTTTGACGACGGTGACCAAAACGGCGGCGAGGACGTAGCGGCTTAAGCGGAAGTCCCGAGTGTTTAGGGTGGCCATAATATAACCCATAATCAGTGCGGAGATCACCGTCATCGGCGACCAAGCCACCCAACCGCTGGTCAGATCGAAGAGGCCCATGCCTAAAGCGCCGGATAACATACCCACCCGCTTGGAAAAAAAGATGCAGGCGATAAAAAAGGGCACATTCCCCAGATGGATCAGGCCGCCGTTGGGGGCGAAGGGCAATTGGATTTTCACGAGCCACGTAAAGACGTAGACTAGGGCGATAAATAGGGCCGTGAACACCAATTCACGGACAGAGTATTCTTTCATCGTATGTATACCTCCTAATTCACATCTAAGTATACTAGAGATAGGAATAGTTTTAAACGCTTTTACCTGTATTTTTAATAAGGAATACAAAATGATCGACAGGACGGTCTTTTATGATTCTATTCGGGAGGGATGTTGCGAAGCATAAAAAGAGGCAGGGAACGATGACGTTCTCTGCCTTTTCTTATTTTTTCCGTATCCAATGTTCTTCCGTAGCCTTATGGGTGATGGGGGTGGTCTCCACCAAGTCGAAATCATTCTCTAATGAGGGGATTTTCACATCGCCGCCGGAGCGGTAGTTGACCCGCGTAATGTAGGCTTCCTCGATGCGGTGAAAGAGGGCCTGAATAATTCCCGCGCCGCCGACGAGATAGATTTTTCTGTCGCCGTAGGCCTTGAGTTTTTCGTCCAGCTCTTCTTCCGAGGAAAAGTAGAAGAGATCCTCTTCGTCGGGGAGATTTTTCCGCGTCATGACGCCGGTGATGCGATGGGGGAGCTTTCCTGCATTTTCCAAAGTCTTTCGGCCCATAAGAATCACCTGGCCTGTGGTGCGGGCCTTGAAGCGGGCCAAATCTTCCGGGATGAAGGTGATTTGCTTGCCGTCTTTTGCGATGGCGTTATCTAGATCGGCGAGAATCAAAAGAATCATCGAATGGTTTCCACCTTTGCGCTCATTTCCGCGGGATGAACGCGCGCCAGTTCCGCTCGTGCCCGATCCGGCGTTTCGGAAAAGATGCGTAATTGGCCTTCGGTTGCATCGTGACGTAAGTAGTTTTTCTCGAGCAGGTCTCGACGAAGCCCGGTGACGAATAGATCGAAGATGTCGATTTTTGCGAGCTTTCTCGCGAGGGTTTCTTCCAAAAATTTTTCCATGGCGTCGGCCTGAGTGGAGAAGGGCACGTCGATGACGGCCAGGGTGTCGAAGGGATTTTCTTTTAGGGTGTCGATTTTTTCGGCGAAGCGGTTGTAGAAATCCGCATCCAAATGGTGGGCACCGCTGAGATCCTCCGCTTCCAGAACCATTTCCGCCGTGGAGAGGGAAGCGTTTTGTGAATCGAAGGCCGCCCGATAGGCGTTGGCGGAAAATTCATCGGCCGTGCCGATCAAAAGAGTGGTTTTGCTCTTGCTCAGGCGATCAGCTTCGGCGGCGCATTTCGCCGGAAGATTGAAGTCGTCTAAGGGACGAAAGGCACGGTTGCCGTAGAGGGACGGGGCGATAAAGGTGTATTTCCCCGTGCGGCGCTTGGTTTCCTTGGCAAAATCAAGCCAAGGGGCGTCGTCTCTTAAAAGATCCACGACGAAAAGATGCTCCTTGGGGAAGTGGTTGCGGATCACGGGAATCAATTCGAAATCTTTCGTGCCCATGGTGAAATACATAAGGGGCAAGTTTTGGCGATGCTCGAAAAGGGGAATGGGATTTTTCGTCTTTCCCGTTACCTTTTTTTCAAAATCCAAACGCATGCGGTCTTTCGGTCCGTGGTATTTGGACTTCGGTGTGAATCCGCAGGCTTCGTAGAAGGCGCGGGCGGAAAGGGGGCCTTCGGCGGTAAGGACCTGATCTTTTTCCATGCGGGCTTCCAAAAAGGCCAGCATTTGCTTGCCCAGGCCTTGGCGCTGTTTGTCGTAGGCCACGAGGACTTCCTCCACATGGAGGCCTTCTTCTGTCGTTTTCGTCACGGCGGCGCCGATTATATCGTCGTCGTCGAAAAGGCCGTAGAGGATCTTGTCCCGGTCCCAGGTTTTTCGGGCGTCGTCGAAGGCTTCGTCGTAGGGAGTAAAAAGGATGTGTTTTCTCAGGGCGATGGCCGCCTCGTGGGCCGGCGAATCGTAGGTGATGGTATTCATGTAAATGGTCATGTCATCCTCCATAAAAAAATACAGGGACTCGCCCTGTATTTTACTTAGTCGTCTGTGGCTGTCTGACCCACTTCGGAAAAGTGATAGGTCCAATGGGTATGGACGAGGAAATCTTCCAGTTCTTCAATTTTATTTTCGCGGAAAAGATCCGTAATGTGGGAGTGTTGTTGATTGGTGTCGTGTAAAAGCTTTTGAAATTCTTCGTTGCTGCCCATGTCGTGGCCTTGGCGAATGAAGCGCCGTTGAAGGCGGTCGATGGTGTTAATCAAGGTTTCGTTGTGGGACTTTTCGATGTAGATATCGTGGAAGCGCTCTTGCAAAATAAAATACTCGTCGAATTGGAAGCGGTCGATGTGAAAGTCCATGAGCTCAACTAAATCCTCCATGGATTTTAAATCTTCCGGGGTTAAATAGTTGGCGGCGAGTTCCGCAGCCAAGGCGTCTAAAGGCGCGAGAATGCGGTAGATATCTTCGCTTTCTTTTTTCGTGAGGGGCTTTACCCGAAAGCCTCTGCGGGGAGCGGAATCCAAAAAGCCGTCCGCGGCCAATTGAATTAACGCTTCGCGAACCGGCGTACGGGAGATGTTTAATTGCTGGCAGATGTCTTGTTCATTAACTTTTTCATTGGAATTAAGTTTGCCGAGACGGATTTGTTCGGCAATAAAATTATAAACGTGGTCCTTTAAAGATAAAAATTCCATTCTCTAACCTCCTTTAAAGACATTCTTTGAATACAATCATAACATCAGGAAAAAACAATGTCTACAATTTTCACTACTGTATACAATATGTATTAAGCAAAGGGTTTCCATAGCCTCAATTTTATAAAAATGCGTCGTCGGCCTCGGCCCGCGGCGGCTCCTATGGTATAATCAATTTTTAAGGGGGAAGCCATGGAGAAAGAATTTATTCGTATCGACGGGAAAAAGATTGCCGTTTACGACACAAAGACGGGAGATGATGTGGCCTTTGTCTTGCATGGTTGGGGCGCAAACATCGAATCGGTCATGCCCATTGTGAGCAGTCTGAAGGATCGCTACCGTGTCATTGCCTACGATAGCTTGGGCCACGGGGACAGTGACGAACCCGATGCGGTCATCGGCGGCGACGATTACGTGGATCTTTTGAGGAAGATCTACAATTACTACGGTATCGCCCGGGCCACCTGCATCGGCCATTCCTTCGGCGGAAAGACATTGACCGTCTTCGCCGCCCTCTATCCCGAAAAGGTGGACAAGCTGGTTTTGGTGGACGCCTCCGGCGTGTTGCCCAAGCGGTCTTTTACTTATTATAGGAAGGTTTACACCTTTAAATTTTTGAAAAAGCTCTACAAACTGCTGTTTTTTTGGCAGGACACGGAGAAGGCCATGGCGCGCTTTTACAAGAAATTCGGCTCCGACGATTACAAGGCGGCGGACGGAATTATGCGCAAGGTTTTCGTGAAGGTGGTGAACGAGTCTACGGAAGAGTATTTCCCGCGGATTCAGGCGGATACCCTGTTAATTTGGGGCGACGAAGACGACGCCACGCCCCTATCCATGGCGAAGGTGTTTGAAGCAAAAATCCCCGAAGCGGGCCTCGTGGTCCTGAAAGGCGGCCACTTCAGTTACCTCGACGCCTACGGCCAATTCGACGCCGTGTTGCGTTCATTTTTATAAGGAGTCTCTATGTATCATTCAGTTTCTTTTGTGATCTTTTTGGCCATATATCTGGCTTTGAGCTTCGCGCTCTACAAGGTGTTTAACGAGCGGGCCCTCTATCCCTTGCACATGCTTCAGTTGGAAGGCTACAACGAAGGGGAATACAAGGCGTGGATTCGCGCAAACGGCGACAAGATTAAAGCGTTTCGCTACGCACCCACCTCGGAAAAGACGCCTCTGGTGATGACGGATCGGGCCACGCGGCTCTTTAATGTGCACCGCTTATTGAATCGCCTGCTCCTTCTCGTGGCCCTTCTCGCCTCTGTGGCCGCCTACGGCGCATCGCCTACCTTGGCGACGGTGGTCTTTGCCCTTATTTGTGTGGGGATTTACTATTACCAATACGTCCTATTGATTTACGCCAACCGTATTAACTATCCCAGGGAAATGAAGATCAATCAGGGATTTTACGATTCGGCGCAGAAAAAGGTGCGGGATCTGAAGGAAAAGGGCCTGCAAGTGGTAGGCATTACGGGTAGTTTCGGCAAGACCTCCACGAAATTTATCACCTCCACCGTCCTTGAAGAGGCCTTTGTCGTGCAAAACACGCCTTCTTCGTACAACACGCCCATGGGCCTTTCCAAGGTCATCAACAACGAATTGGACGAAAAGGACGAGATCTTCCTCGCCGAGCTCGGCGCCAAAGAGCCCGGGGAAATCGCCGAAGTGGCGGAGCTGGTACAGCCCTCCATCGGGATCATTACCGCCATCGGGCCCACTCACATGCATCTGTTTAAGACCATCGAAAACATTCAAAAGACCAAGTACGAGCTCATCGAAGCCTTGGCCGAGGACGACATCGCCATTTTTAATTACGACAACGACTACGTGAAGCCCTTGGCGGACAAGACGAAAAAACGCACCATTCGCTACGGCATGGAAGCCATCGACAAGCTGGACGTTTATGCGAAAGACATCGCCGTTCACGAGCGGGGCAGCTCCTTTACTTTGGGCTTTAAGGACAAGGGCGAGGTAAGGGCGGAAACGAAGCTTTTGGGCAAGCATAATATTTCCAATCTTCTCGCCGCTGCAAGCGTGGGCTACGTGTTGGGCATGGAGCCGGAGGCCGTGGCGCGGGGCATCGGCAAAGTGGAACCTGTGGAGCACCGCCTGAACATCGTCGACGGGGGCACGGGGATCATCGTCATCGACGACGCCTTTAACTCCAATCCCGTGGGCGCCCGGGCGGCGCTCGACGTGCTCGGTCAATTCGAAAAGGGCAAGAAGATTATCGTCACCCCGGGCATGGTGGAACTCGGCGATATGGAAGAGGAAGAGAATTACAAACTGGGCAAGGAAATCGCAGGGGTCTGCGACGTGGCCATTCTCGTGGGCAAAAAGCGCACGGCGCCCATCCAAAAGGGCCTCATGGACGCGGGCTTTGGCAAAGAGAAGATGATCGTGGCGAAAAATCTCGATGAAGCCACGGCTTCCTTGGGCCATGTGGCCGCAGTGGGCGACGTGGTGCTCTTCGAAAACGACCTTCCCGATTCCTACGACGAATAATATAGAAAGCGGCTTTCGGGCCGCTTTTTCTGTGCATCTTTTTTACGCAATCTTCACGGATCTTTATTATTCCCCGCGCCGTCTATGATAGAATAAAAAAAGAATTATCACGAAGGGAGAACGTGCATTATGAAAACAATCGCTGTATTTTTCGGCGGACGCAGTGTGGAACATGAAGTCAGCGTCATTACCGGCATGCAAGTGATCGAAAATTTAGATAAATCCAAATACGAGGCTGTGCCCGTCTACATCACCAAGGACGGCAAGTTTTTAGGCGGGGAAAGTCTGTCGAATTTCAAAACCTTTAAAGAGGGAAATTTCGATGACGCCTACGAGGTCTACTTTAAGGCAGGTCGAGGCGGAAAACTTTATAGACAAGTCGAGGAAAAAGGCGGCCTCTTTTCGAAAGGCGGCATGAAAGAAGAAGTCTACGCCGACGTGGACATGGTGTTTGTAGCCCTTCACGGCACCTTCGGCGAAGACGGATCCATTCAAGGCTATTTCGACACCATGGACATTCCCTACATCGGCTGCTCCACCCTCTCCGCCGCCGTGGGCATGGACAAAAAAATCATGAAAGACGTCTTCCGCGCCCATGATATTCCCGTCATGGAAGGGAAATGTTTTTATCGCCGCCAGTGGCGCGAAGAAAAAGACGACGTGAAAAAGGCCATCGTCGAACTGGGCTATCCCGTTTTCGTGAAGCCCGTGAATCTCGGCTCCTCCATCGGCATTACGAAGGTAAAAGAAGCCGCAGCGCTTGACGATGCCATGGATCTCGCCGCGAGCTACGACCGGAAGATCTTGGTCGAAAAGGCGGCGGAAAATCCCCGGGAAATCAACTGCGCCGTCATGGGCTACGCAGGCGATGTAATTACCTCGGCACTGGAAGAGCCCGTGGGCTGGAAGGATCTCTTGAGCTTCGACGACAAGTACGTGGGCGGAGGCAAAAAGACCGGCCCGAGCAAAGGGAAGAATGCGAGAAACTGCCCGGCCGATGTGGACGAGGACTTAAAGAAAAAAATCGAAGACTTGGCGAAAAGCGCCTTTACCGCCATCGACGCCTGCGGCACGGCGCGGATCGACTTTCTCGTCACCGAAGCCGGTCCGGTGGTCAATGAAATCAACACCCTGCCGGGATCCATGGGCTTTTACTTGTGGGAGCCTGTGGGCATTCCCTTCGCCGAGCTGTTGAATCGAGTCATCGAACTGGGCGAAATTCGCGCAAAGGAACGCAAGGACACCACTTACAGCTACGAATCCAATTTGTTTACGAAAACCACCTACGGTAGCAAACTGTAAGCCAAAGGAGGCATTATGACTATTCGAGACCGGGTACTGGAGGCTTTGGAAAAAAACGACGGATTGAGCAAGCGGGAAATTTTCCGCGCCCTGGACGTCAACGACAATCTGCAAAAGGAAATGAAGGGCCTTTTAAAGGATATGGTAAAAGACGGCACCCTTTACCGGGACGAGGATAAAAATTACCACGCCAGCCTTCGCGTCGGACTCATGACCGGCACCTTCGAAGGCAACGACAAGGGCTTCGGCTTCTTCGTTCCCGACGACGAGGACATGGAGGATTTGTACATTCACCGCACCAAGGTAAACTCCGCCATGAACAAGGACCGGGTCCTCGTGGAAAAAATTCCCCCGAAGGATCCGGACAAGGGCGATGAAGGCCGCGTCGTCGCCGTGTTGGAGCGAGCCAATCACCGCATCGTAGGCGTTTTCGACGACGCCATGCGCTTCGGCTTCGTCACCCCCGACGACAAGAAAATTCCCGACGACATCTTCATTCCGAAAAAATGGAAAAACGGCGCGGAAGACGGCCAAAAAGTCGTGGTGGATATTGAAAAGTATCCGGAACCCAACAAAAAGGCCGAGGGGAAAATCGTGGAAGTCTTGGGCTATCCCGACGACAAAAACGTGGACATCCTCTCCATCGCCTACGCCATGGGCCTGGATCTGGAATTTCCTCGAGACGTCATCGAAGAGGCCGACGCCATTCCCCAAAAAGTGAGCCTTTCCGCCGTGGCCGGCAGGGAAGATTTCCGCGACGCGCCCACCTTTACCATCGACGGTGCCGATTCCAAGGACTTTGACGACGCTTTGAGCGTGCGGCCCATGAAAGGCGGCCATTGGGAAGTGGGCGTGCACATCGCCGACGTGGCGGAATACGTGCGGGCAAACAGCCCCCTGGACCGGGAAGCCCTCCATCGAGGCAACAGCGTGTATCTTTTAAGCGAAGTGCTTCCCATGCTCCCCAAGGCTCTCTCCAACGGCATCTGCTCCCTGAACGAAGGGGTGGATCGCCTCTGCTTGAGTGTAATCTTTGAATTAGATGACAAGGGCACGGTGTACAATTACCACATCGCCGAAACGGTGATCAACAGCGATCGCCGCCTGATCTACACCCATGTCAGCGACTTTTTGGAAGACGGAAAAATCCACGAATCCCTGGAGGATCTCACGGAAGAGCTCACGATTTTAAACACCATCGCCAAAAATCGCAAAAAAATGCGGGATAAGCGGGGAAACATCGACTTTTCCTTCGAAGAGCCGGCCATCGAGCTGGATGCCGACGGCCACCCCACCCACATCGGCCTGGTGGATCATCGGGATGCCAACGACTTAATCGAGGAATTTATGCTCCTCGCCAACGAAACCGTGTCCGAAACCTACCATAAAAAGAAACTGCCCTTTATCTACCGCATCCACGAAGAACCGGATGCTGAAAAGCTCACCCTGTTAAATGCGGTGATTCGGCCCTTCGGCTACCACTTGGATCTCACCAAAGACGTCCACCCCAAGGACATTCAAAAGCTGACCTTGGCCTGCAAGGGAAAAGACGAAGAGGCATTGGTTCAAACCATGATCCTTCGTAGCATGCAAAAGGCCCGGTACAGCGAGGAACTCGCCGGCCACTTCGGTCTCGCCGCCAAGTATTATTCTCACTTCACTTCGCCCATTCGCCGTTATGCGGATTTGACCATCCACCGGGTCATTAAGCAGGATCTGAACCACGTTCTGGACACGAAACTCATCGACCACTACAATAAAACTTTCCCGGACATCGCCGATCACATTTCCGCTACGGAAAAAATCGCCCAAGAAGCGGAGCGCAAGGTGGTGGATGTGAAGATGGCCCAATACATGGCCGATCACATCGGGGAAAGCTTCGACGCGAAAGTGTCGGGGATTACGTCCTTCGGTATCTTCTGCGAACTGGACAACACGGTGGAAGGCCTCATCGGCTACGCCTCCATGGACGACTTCTATCGCTTCGACGAGGATCACTACGTGGCCGTGGGCGAGCGGACGAAAAAAACCATTCACATGGGCGATCCCATGCGCATCGTCGTGGCCGGCGCCGATCCCATTTTGGGACGCATCGACTTTCAATTAGAGGAGGACGCCCGTGGCTAAAAAGAAGAATGCCGGCGGAGACTACTTGGCCAACAACAAAAAGGCCTTTCACGAATACCACATCGGAACCACCTACGAGGCGGGCATCGCCTTGAAGGGGACGGAGGTAAAGAGCATTCGCAAGGGCAGCGTGGCCATTAAAGAAGCCTACTGCTCCATCGAAGGGGGCGAGATCTTCATCGAAGGCATGCACGTGGCCCCCTACGAACAAGGCAACCGCTTTAACTTGGATCCCTTGAGAAAGCGCAAGCTCCTTATGCACAAAAAAGAAATTGCCCAACTGGCCAAGGCCACAGAGCAGGAAGGATTTACCATCGTGCCCCTGAACGTGCACTTGACGCGGGGCCGAGTAAAGATTTCCATCGCCGAAGCCAAGGGCAAGAAGCTTCACGACAAGCGGGAAGCCATGAAGAAACGGGACATTGAACGGGATTTAAAGCGCTACGTGGACCGATAATGTTTAATTTTCTTTTCTTTCGGATATAAATGAAAAAAGCACAGTTTTGAGAAAGAAAAGGAGTTTCCCATGACGAAAAAAATCGGCTTAATCGTGGGCTCACTTAGAAAAGAGTCCTGGAACAGAAAAGTCGCAGAAAAAGTGAAAGCCATGTTCCCGGAAGGCTACGAAGCCGAATTTATCGAAATCGGCGATCTGCCCTTATACAACGAAGACTACGAAAAAGAGAAAAACGAACCGGAAAGCTACGGACGCTTCCGAAAAGAAGTGGAAGAAAAAGACGGCTACATTTTCTTTACGCCGGAATACAATCGCCTCTGCGCCCCGGCCATTAAAAACGCCATCGACGTGGCGAGCCGCCCCTACGGCAAGAGCAAATGGGGCACCAAACCCGCCGCCGTCGTAAGCGCCAGCGTGGGCTCATCGGGCGGCATGGCGGCAAATTTCAGTTTGCGTCAAAATCTGATCTTCGTGGACCTCATTCCTCTGCAACAGCCGGAAGTGTATTTGGCCTCCGTTCACGAGCTCTTCGACAAAGAAGGGGCATTGGTCAAAGACACCGAAGACTTTTTGCAAGGCTTCGTCGATGCCTTTGTGACCCACGCGGAACGATTTTAAATGAATTCAAGAAGCCTGCTGAATGCGGGCTTTTCTTGTTTTAGGCGAGAATGAAAAGAAAAGTCAAACAAGGTCAAAAAAACCTATTGCATTCCCTTGGGAAGGTGTTATAATGGAATCAAGGTCAAAGAAAGTCAACTGAGGTGATTTATGGAATATAAAGATTATTACAAGACATTGGGCGTGGATAAAAGCGCCGATCAAAAAACGATAAAAAAAGCCTTCCGCAAACTGGCGAAGCAATATCACCCGGACCTTCATCCCGACGACAAAAAGGCCCATGAAAAGTTTAAGGAAATCAACGAGGCCTACGAAGTTTTGTCCGATCCGAAGAAGAAACAGACCTACGATCAATTCGGCAGCGCCGGCAATTTCTCCGGCGGAATGAATTTCGATCCGTCTCAATACGGCTACACCTACACTACCGGCGGGGGCGGCGATTTCAGCGATTTCTTCGATATGTTCTTCGGCGGCGCGAGCGCAGGCGCAGGCTCGAAGCGCAGAAGCACCACCTTCAATATGGGGGATATTTTCGGCGACTTCAAAGGCGGATCGCGGCGTGGCCACAAGCCACAGCGCACCCAATACAGCACCGATCTCACCATCTCCATGGACGATGCC
>OAVX01000803.1_pt1 | contig 12548 bp, 10 predicted proteins | sample 1476471 | NCBI WGS metagenome assembly OAVX01 (sample SAMEA2580114, study PRJEB22360) | human gut metagenome | biome: human gut; feature: human-associated habitat; material: faeces | place: Denmark | collected 2008/2010
TCACATCATATAAATCCTGTCCTTGCTTCATGATATTCAAATCATAATCCGGATGAATTTCAAAAAGATGAAGCACCTGATCCAACATTTCGCGATGCTGACCGGTGACACAAACCACTGTTTTAAACAGTTCGGGATACTTCTCAAACTCCTTCACCAAAGGAGCCATTTTTATTGCTTCGGGACGGGTCCCGAAGACGAGCATTATTGTTTTCATTGCAAATTATTTTTCACTATTTATTTGTGTAATTATTTGAAGCATTTTGTTTGCCAACAAATTACGATCAAAATCTAAAGATAATTTCTTACACCCCTCTTTACATTCATTGTATAAGTTTTCATCGGTCAATAATAAATCCAACTTTTCACAAAATTCAGTTTCAGACTCTGGTTCGAAACATACACCAGCATGATAAGACTCTATAATCTCGCGAGCTTCGCCATTCACTCCCATTAAAATAGGAATTTCCATACCTGCATTTTCAAATATTTTAGAGGGAATAACTGTCGTAAACAATTCTGATTTCCGTAAATTAATCAAAGCAATATCCAAAATAGAAATATATCTTTTTACTTCTAATTTAGATACAGGATCAAGCATTGTCACATTTTTGAGATCTAATTTTTCCTTTAAATCCAAAAGGTTACGCTTTTCGGCTCCAGATCCTAAAAAAAGGAAATGATAATTGTTCCTTCCTTCCATCCCTTTAGCACATTGTAAAATGAAATCCAATTTATGTGCCATTCCATGTGTACCGATATAACCAATAATTTTTTTATTCTGTAAGCCCAATTCATTTAACAACTGTAGATCCTTAACCACAGGAACGAAAAGAGATCGATTCACTCCATTTTTTACAACATCTATTTTCGAAGAATCAATGCCTCTTTCCACCAGCCTTCGTTTAAAGGAATCTGTTACAACAACTATTTTTTTTGCGGAATGATAACAATGTTTTTCTTGCCATTCAAAATATCGAATCAGGATATTGTCATTCATTGCTCCTACAGTTTTAATGGATTCAGGCCACAGATCTCTGACTTCCATGATCCAGGGTTTTCTTTTCCAGAAGGAAAGAGCACGTCCTGATAAAGCTGTGAAGAATTGGGGAGAAGTAGCAATGATTATATCTGTTTTTTGAAATAATCCAGCAATGAAGGCAGAAACAGAAAAACTTATATAATCTAATGTCCGTTTAATAAAACCTTCATTAGCTGTTATATAAGTCCATACACGAATAATATGTATACCCTCCATTATTTCTTTTTGGTAAAAAACATTACGGTAGCCTTTATACACTTTTCCTTGTGGAAAATTAGGAACACAAGTAATAATAGTCACTTTTTCTCCTTGCTTAACCCATTCTTTACAATGTTCGTAAGTCCGGGTAGCCGGAGCATTGACTTCCGGAGGAAAGTTATCAGTTAAAAATAAAATTTTCATTAGAGACCAATATTTATTTGCTATTACTATTTTAATATGATTCTTTTATGAGATTGTGTACTAGACTACACCTGATTGTATATTGCATTTGGTTGGTAAAAGCCAGGCATATTTTTTTTGTCGGAATCAGTTTATTATATTCAAAAGCGATCTCACAGGATTCAATCCATACTTTGTCCGCCCCGGAGAAGGAGATGGTTCCACGGTCTGTCTTTACTGAATCCGTATTGACCGATAGAATCGTGACATCGGGATGTAGATGTATATAGTTGATCCCTTTTGCTCCTTTGGCGGGTATAAGCTGGTCTTCAATCGTAATCTCCCGGTTTTTCATATTAAATTGCCGTTGGTGTTCGACACCCAGTTGCCTGAATCCGTTATGGCGGGCAGTGATACTGTTACGCTCTTCTTTCAGGTAAGTGATTTTAGCCCGTTGGGCAACCCGGAAACCTCCCCAAACGTTGCTGGAGCTTTGACCTGCAACCCGAACCGTATTATGCGCCTGTGTCTCACGTTCATATTGTCGCCGTACATTTTTCTCGTAGGTTGAGATACCAGAGTCGATGATGAAAGGTTTCCCATCGATCCGTAATTCATAGTTGAAAGTGTCGGCATGAGCATGTCCGGGAATGTAGTCCGGACCGATATTACCGACATCCAGAATCATCTCGAATGTATTGGAGATGAACTTTCGGTATCCGCTTTCTTTTAGAGTCCGGACCGTCCAGCTGATACCTAGTAACCGGGCATAGACAAACAGTTTTTGTGGTGTCGGTGCAATATTGTAAGCGGCATCATTCAGCAAAGGAATTGTGCCGTCTTTATAGGTGATTGCGTCCAGCCAGCCTACCATGAGTTGTGCTTTTTCTTTCAGAAAAGAGAGAACAAACTCTTGTCCTTCGAAGCACGGATTGTGTTTAAGCGCATTGATACAATCCAGTAGGCGGTCTGAAAGAATCGTATGATACATAGGACTCAGTTCGTAGTGTGCCCCATCGGGAAGGATTTGTTCATTCAACTCTTTTGCCAGTAACCATATTGCTTTCTCATAAAATTTATCTTCCCGGAAATAAAGTCCTCCCCAAAGCAGGGAATAAGCGTCCTCCAACAGGTGATTACCCTGCAGGTGGAATTCGAGATTATGATATAGTTGCCGGTATTGTGCGTAAAGGGATGCATTCCACTTTATTAAATCAGCATGTGAAATCAAAAGATGATTGACAGAGATGAATTTAATCCAGTTAATTCCGCGAAGGGCTATCGGATAGGCTTCCCAACCTGTCCGGTTATCCGAAGATTCATCAATGAATTTATTGATCCATCCGGATGCTTCGTCAACGGGAATATCCGGCTGTAACAGATAGTCCATATAATTCAGGTTATAGGTCCATAGTTTGCCATACTGTTCGTTATTCCAGTCGATAAAAGGAGCTTTTATATTTAGAAACAGGAAGGTACAGTCTGGTAAAAGGCTTCTGTTTTTGGTTATCCACTGGCTTAACAGCAAAGGAGTTCCCGTTTTTTGTTGTACAGAAAGTCCTGGAGTCCTTTTTTTCCTCGTTCTACATAAACGATGTCTTATCTGAAAATAGATTTGTTTGATTTTGAGATGTCTCAGTGTATGATAATAAAGGAGTAAATTCATATTCGGTATATATTGGCAGTTCAACTTTAACAAGACATGATACGCTTAAGAATAAAAGGGTTGACAATGTCCGAGTTGAAATTCTCGTCAAAATAAGGCGATATGTTTTCTTTCAATGAATGATATATTCCATCCATTTCCTTTATGGCTTTTAGCAAAGCTTTCTCATCTTTGATGGGGATTACCAGTCCATTGTATCGGTCTGTAACAATTTCAGGTATAGCATTCCACCGGGTTGTGATTACCGGCATATCGATGGAAAAAGCTTCGATGATAATACCGGGATATCCTTCCCCGTCATAATAGGTTGGCAATAATAAAACATCATATAAAGCCAGTGTATCCTGTACCTGGTCTGCTTTGAGAAGACCTTTGTAGGAAACGTTTGTTTGTTGAAAGTCTCTGACTGATATATTGCCGTCAAGAGGTCCGTATATATCTAATGTATAGCTGTCATCCAACTGATGGGAGCAGGCCAGAATCTCTCTTAGTCCTTTTTCCTTTTTGATACTTCCTATATATACAAATTTTCTGTTGTATGTTTCAGGCGTTCGAACGCTTCCTTTTATCCTGCAGTTTGGAAATCTGATAACAGAAACCTCCGGATACCGATTTTTGAAAAAATCAACAAGGTAGAAACTTTCAAAAAGTAATAAGTCGGAATGTTTCAGTGCGTAATCAATGATTTTCTTTTTTAGGCCGGAACAGTTATTATACGTTTTGTCATAGTTACCCCCGAATTTTCTGAAAACGACTTTTTTATTGAAAAGTTTGCTCCAGAAACAAATGTAAGGATATACATATAAAGCACTATTGTTGGACATGTTCGCTACAATGATATCGGAGAAGAGTATTTTCGGAACCGAGAAGATCAGGGTATAGAGATAATTGAGTATATTGCTGCCGGTCTTATTAAGTTGGAGAAAGGAATACTTTATTTTTTCTCTGTTCAGAAAATCCAGAAAATTTTTTGTCAGGACTGTCACCCCTCCTATGCCTTTTAATCCTTTCGGGATGGAACCGATAATCAGTAATTTCTTATTTTTCATATCCGGTCGATTAATACTGTCTTTTGACAGGTTTTTTATTATATAGTATCCAGTTGATAACCAGATGATATTTGTAAATGAGTGAAGAACGAAGATTTTTTATTTTGGACTTTTTGATCGTTTTTATCTGCTCTTGTGTCAGCGACAGATGGTCTGTTTTCTTTTCATCGAATGAAAAAGGGTGAATATAAAAGGATTTTACTTTTAGCAGATCCGGGTTATGTCTAGCGAATGGTCGTTTTTGTAGATGAATATAGCTATATTCATCTACCGCATTATTGATAATGCGGTAGACCTTTCTATCTTCCCATGTAAAGATTTGGTCTGCATAATTTTTCTTATTGATGAGTTTTAGGGGAATAGAGATTTCCGGTGGGTAAATGTCTGCAAATGTATCTTCCTGATATGTATTGAATCCGTATTCTTTAAAAATCTGGTTGATCCCTCTTTTCTCATCGAATCCAAAACTGGCCTTATGAGAAAATACATACTTATATTCGATACCGCTGAAAGGTAACATGAATGCTTTGTTCACTTCCGGTATATTGCGCATCAGTGTCAGATGACCGTGATTATATATTGCATCATATTTATCGGCTATCGGACCGGATAGATATTTATCCAGATTGCCAAATAGCATGTCCAGGTCACAGAATCCCCAATATTTCGAGTTATGCAGATATTCAGAAAAGATCGTTCCGAATGCAGGTCTGTAATCACAGATTTTATAAGGAGTCGGGCAAATACATTTTTCGTTTATTTTTTTTTTGATACGTGCTTGCAGGTCTTTAAACTCCATACTGATAAATTCAGTGTTGGAGGCAACCCCATGGGGATATTGCTTATTGTCAGTAAAGATGAGCCAGTTGTAATTGGTATTTATGGAACATGACCGCAGGAATAAATCGATATAGCTGGGGAATTTCCCAAAATAACAGATAATGAAGGTAACTTTAGTTTTAACCATATGAAATAAGTGTTTGATTTTTTTTGTTCTGACGTAAATGAAAATAAAAACGGTTTATGACATATAATATGGACCCATAGGCGAAAATCTCCCAGTATCTTAACAGGTTATACCCGCAGTTATACCACCCCCAGAATAGAATGGCTAAATTGTAAGCATATATAATATGTATAAAGATGGAACGTGATTTAAGCGCACAGGCAAATATGCCGTATGAGAATGCTCCGAATAAAAATGAATAAATACCGAACAGAACAGGATCTGAGTAAATGAAGATTGTACCGAAGAAATTGAATACGTTACTTTCCGTGCCTATATCGAGATCGGTTACATACCAGAGCGGACTGTGCACGTCCATCGGAGGTATCCCGTTCAGTGAATAATACATGTTTACGAAAGGCATCATAATATATCTGTTGTCAATATGAAAGAAGTCACCGGCTTCTACATAAGAACTCATCGGGAGAATTCCGGAAGTAATATAAAAATAGAAATGCCTGGATACGAACTGAAGCAGAGAATCACTGTCGATAAGTAAAAAATAGTACAAAAAGAATAGAAGGAATAAAACGGATACCAGCAGTGCGATTGTTTTTATACCCACTTTCATCTGTTTTCTGAAAGTTCCCACGATAAACGAAGCCAATATGATATTCATCATCCAGGTTTTAGCAGCATAGCTGATAATCAGGACGAAGATAGCTGCAACCAATCCGTATTTGAGAATCCTGCTTTTTAAATTGATGCATACAAAGTATGGAAAAAACAGCATTAATACATTGGATAACCTGCTGGCAATCCCACCGATCATTAATTCTCCTCCGAACTCTTTGCTTCCGATTGTGGCCGTGTTGACTATCGATTTATATTTGAACAGAAAATATATGATCACCGATATGCCAATCCATACAATGAGTTTATTAGGAATATTCTTATAAGTTATACTTTTTTCATTTGCTGAAAAAGTCTTTTTTTTTATCGAGAGGGCAAAAAACCTTCCCGGTATCCAAAAGAAAAATAAACCCGCTATCCAGATGATTATACTGGGTGGATATACCTGTGCGAAAGATAAGGTAGAATTGAATGCTATACACAGGAACAAGATACAGGAGAAGGGAACCGATAAAAAGAAAACAGGATTGATTATGGTCTTATAGGTTTTGTAATCAAAAAAGTTAATCACAAGAACGAATAAGAAAAAAATCAAATAAATGATCATACTATACTATTTGTTCGATTTTTCTTAAAGCTTCCTTTAAAAACTCTCCCCGGGTAATTTTTTCTTTTACGATGGATACGTTATCTACCATTTTCGCATAATCTTCGGGAGATAATCGTTTTATTTTTTCCGGTATTTCATTAAGAGAGTCGATCATAATGCCGATATTATTCTTTTCAACGAATTCAGCCATAGCCATTTTCGACCATATGATAACCGGAATTCCAGCCGCAATGTATAAAGAAATCTTATGAGGAGCGTTGAACTGCAAATATCTGCCGTAAGTACCAGTACATTTGTCTGCGGAGTTACCGTCCCAGACTAATCCGAACATATGGTCCTGTATTTCATTGATCAGCATCTCCGAAGGAAAAGATCCGTGATAGGAAATGAAAGGTTTATTTTTAATCATTTCTTCTATCATGCCTAGTCCATACAGATGAAGTGACAAGCTGTTTTCCGGAAAATTCAGTTCTGTCAGGAATGGGGCTTTTTTCAGATTCCCGGCAAAACAAATACCGGGAGTTTCACTGTCTCTTTTACTCCGGATATTATTTCTTTCCGATAATAAATAATCGAAGATTTCCAATCTGACATTCTTTTGTGAGATATCCAGCAAATCATTTAACCATTTCTGCATATGGGGAGTATGTGATATAATTCCGTCTGCATCCCGTATGATCTCTAGGTTGTCTTTTTCGGGTTGTGACCTTAAAGTCCAGATATCATGTATCAGGAGGATCACTTTATTTTTTTTCTTTTTAGCACGCTTAAATAAAGGAACTGTAAAGGGCGCTTTATATTGTAGGATAATTGTTTTTCCGGTAGGCATCGTGAGGAAGGCCTTGTAGGCAGATAAGAAGGTCCAGGCTTTACCGGCTAAACTATTTGTAATATTCTTTTTGTCCAATCCCAGATTTTGATACCCGTAAGATTGGAATATATCTTCACAATCCGATTTAGCCTTTGAGGAAGCCGTATTACTCTCTCTGTAATTTTTTGAGATATAGTATTTTTCCATGATTCAAATCTCTTTTATGTCTAAAACCTTTTTGACAATCTGATGCATATCATAATATTTATACTCAGCCAATCGCCCGCCGAATAACACATTCTTCTCATTCTCCGAAAGATCTTTATATTGTTGATACAAACTGTTGTTTTTTAGGTCGTTTATAGGATAATAAGGTTCTACTCCATGTTTCCAGTCGAGAGAATACTCTTTTGATATAACCGTTTTTTCCTGTGTTCCGAATTCAAAATGCTTGTGTTCTATGATCCTGGTATAAGGAATTTCAGCCTCAGTATAGTTAACGACAGCATTCCCCTGGTAATTGGGGATGTCCAGTATTTCCTCTTCAAACTTCAGGCTTCTGTATTCCAGTTTGCCGAAACAATAATCAAAATACTCGTCGATAGGTCCTGTATAAATAACTTTGTTTGCACAATCAGAAAATTCATTCCGGTCCTTATTGTAATCTACATTGCATTTTATTTCTGCTCCGGCGAGTAATTTCCGGATGAAGTTAGTATATCCTCCTATAGGGATTCCCTGGTATTTGTCGTTAAAATAATTATTATCGAATGTAAACCGGACAGGGATTCGTTTTATGATGAATGCCGGAACTTCTGTTGCTTTTCTGCCCCATTGCTTTTCGGTATATCCTTTAATCAATATTTCGTAAATATCTTTTCCTACTAAAGAGATCGCCTGCTCTTCCAGATTTTTCGGATCAGTGATATCGGCCTCTTTGATTTGTTCTTCAATTTTTAGCCGGGCCTCTTCCGGTGTTCTGGTACCCCATAGAGAGTAAAATGTATTCATATTGAAAGGTAAATTGTATAGTTTCCCTTTGTAGTTGGCGATAGGAGAGTTGGTATAACGGTTAAACTCAACGATTGAATTTACAAACTCCCATACAGCCTTGTCGGAGGTATGGAAAATATGTGCCCCGTATTTATGGACATTGATCCCTTCCACCATTTCCGTATATAAATTTCCTCCGATATGCGGACGTTTGTCCAGCACCAGTACCTTTTTCCCGGATTGAATCGCTCTGTAGGTAAAAACAGAACCGAATAATCCGGCACCTATAATTAAATAATCATATTTTTTCATATTAAAATATTTTTGACGTTTTAGCCTTTATCGTACTTATGATTTGAATGATGAAAAGATCTTTGTTCAGATACAAATAAAGTCCGTATACAATACCCGCACTGAATATGCTGGTGATTAATGTGTATATTTCCGATAGATGAATATACCGGATTATAAGCAAGCAGATTGCAACTAATAAGCTGCCGGTTACATAACGTAAGTTCTGCCTGGATATAAAACGAATGAGAAGAAATCCCCTTCCGATAAGAATGATGGTGGTAACGACTGTCAGTTCAGCGATGGTCGTTGCAATTGCTGCTCCATATTGGGAAAACTGTGGGATTAATAACATGTTCAACGTGAAATTGACGATCGCTCCGCAAGCAGTCGAGATAATTACGATCTTTTCTTTTCCCAGGGGATATAATATTTGCATGCCGATGATTCCGGACAGACCGATGAACGGAATAATAGGAGAGATCAACTGAAGCGTCAGTATGGACGGTTCGAACTCTTTCCCGCAAAATAAATCGATCAGAACAGGTGCTGTAAATACTAATCCGATAGACAGCGGTAGACTCAATGCTATCGTAAAACTGACTACCTTATTTGCCAGGCTTTTAAATTCAGTAAACTCTCCATTACTGATCATGTTTGAAAAGCGAGGGAGCAGAACGAGTCCCAAAGACGAGATAATACTCAGGATCGCTTTAGTCAGTTTTGTCGCAGCAGTGTAATATCCCACAGCCTCTTCGTTCCTAATGAACCCGAGCATGACAGAATCCAGATTGACGTATATACTGATCGTAAGATTCAGTACGAATATCTGCAATGCGGGTTTCAGGTGTTTTAGAAGTGAGAGGTTTCTAAAAGAAATCTCTTTTGGATGAATGAATTTTCGTAGCCGGAAGAAATTGAATATATTTCCTCCGACATTGGCCATAACTGTTATCCCGGCATAATACAGCAGGTCATTTTGAGTCCTGACAAAAACGAACAGGGCTATTAACGAGAAGATCCTCATAAATAACGACCGGATCGTAATATATTTGAAATCCTCCACTGCCTGGTAAAACCAGGTTACTCCGATGGTGCTGAATAATAATGTTACACTTAAAAGAAGAAATAAGGGAATGTTGATCTCTATTTTTTTTACGGTAACAGCTAAAATGGCAATTACAATGTAAGCTGTTAATGTCAGAAGTGTATGCAGCAGAAGTATCTCGACCGTAATTTTATTCCGGACCGGAATATTATCCCTGTACCGGGCAATTTCCCGTACGGCATACAGTGGTATTCCCAGTGCGGAACAAAGTGCAATATAATCGATGATCGATTGGAAAAACTGAACCTGTCCTATCCCGTCAGCAAACAGGATACGTGAAGCATAAGGGAATGTGATCAAAGGGAAAACCAAACCTGTCAACGTATTGATCAGGTTCAGTACATAGTTTTTCTTAATGGAAGACTGCCCCATTATTCTTTATATATCCCGCAAAAATCCAATATCACCTTATTCTCTTTTCTGGGTAACTCCTTGAACTCCTTATGAGCTACCAGGAAGACGATTATGTCGGCTTTTTCGTATGCCTCCTTGTAGTTGGTGAGTTTGAATATTTTGTGCTCACGAACATTCGGTTCCACCACGAGAATATCTGCATTGTTACGGCTTTGCATGACTTTTGTCGTGATATACTTGGCTGGCGATTCCCTCAGATCGTCGATATCGGGTTTGAAAGCCAGTCCCATCATGGCAACGACTGGTTTCCGGTTATGTTCCAGTTCGAACTTAAGCATGGTATTCTCTACTTTTTCGGCACACCAGAAAGCCTTGTAGTTATTGATCTCACGGGCTTTCGCTATCAATTGCGATTCATAGGGAAACTCAGCCGTAATGAAATAAGGATCGACGGCAATACAATGGCCTCCTACACCGGAACCCGGTTGCAGGATATGAACCCTCGGGTGCTTGTTGGCCAGTTCAATCAGTTCCCAAACATTGATGCCTGCTTTATCACAAATTATGGATAATTCATTAGCAAAAGCTATCTGAACATCACGAGATGAATTTTCAGTGAGTTTACACATCTCTGCAGTCTTACTATTTGTCTTATGCAAACTACCTTGTACGAACAAACTATAAAATTCTACAGCCTTATCTGTAGAATCAGGGTTGATCCCGCCGATAACCCGGTCATTGTGTACTAATTCATAAATAACATTTCCAGGCAGTACACGTTCCGGGCAATAAGCTATATAAATTTTATCTTTCAAATCCGGACGTTCAGAAAAAATCAATGTCTGCATTTTTTCTGTTGTCCCTACAGGAGATGTTGATTCTATCACATACAAATCTCCTTCCTTTAATAATGGAAGAACAGATCGGGTAGCAGCCTCTACGTAAGATATATCCGGTTCATGATTTCCTTTAAAGGGAGTTGGAACAACAATAAAATACGCATCACTCTTTTCTGCAGAAGTAGAAGCTTTCAACTTTTGTGTAGCTACAACTTCTTGCAAACATTCCTCCAATCCAGGTTCAATAATATGAAGTTTACCTTGATTTGTCATTTCTACCACATTAGGATTGATATCAACCCCTAACACATTTACACCATGCTTTGCAGCAATTATTGCTGTGGGAAGTCCGATATATCCCAGCCCCATAAAACAAGCTTTCATATTTTCTATTGAGTATAAAAATTATTGTTATTGCTTAAAATATTAAACTCTAATGTTTTTTTAGTTAGTGCTTAATCTAAAATATGTCTTTACGATAAAATAATTTTGAGACACTTCACGTAAATCGATGCTTATTGATTTTTATCTCTGATCTTATCAAACCACAAATTCAACCCAACCCAAACAACAATATCCATTATAAACAAAACATTGTTATTTACATAGGATATAAATGTCATATTGATGACACTGAAAGATAATGCCATCGCCAATATGCTGATCATTGCTTTGCGCGGACTGAAGCCCATATCCAAAAATTTATGATGTATATGGTTTCTGTCTGCATTGAATAACCCTTTATGATTTCGGGCACGTACCAATATGACCCGGAACACATCGAATATGGGAACAATCAATGTTGAAAAGGCAACGACGATGGCTCCTTCGGTATAAGGAGCTCTTTCGGAATTGTTGTTGGTATAAGCGATGGCTAAAAAGGCAAGTATGTAGCCTAATGTCAGGCTACCGGTATCGCCCATGAATATTTTTTTGCAACGGTCGGCCTGTCCGAATACATTATAATAGAAGAAAGGAAGTAACACCCCCAATGTGGAAAAAGCAAACATGGCATAGACCCATTGTTCGTAATAGATGTACAGGCTACCGAGTGCGAGCAACGATATGCTACTTAGCCCTGATGCCAGACCGTCAATACCGTCTATCAGATTAATGGCATTGACAATGAAAACGGTTAGGAAGATAGTGAAGGGGATGCCTAGCCAGGGTGTAAGTTCGTGGATACCGAAAAGGCCGTACAGGTTGTTGATCCACAGGCCTGACAGAGGAATGAAGCAGGCGACTATGGTCTGTATGATGAATTTGCTTCGATAGCGTAGTCCTACCAAATCGTCTTTTATACCTGATAAATACAATAACATCAGACCACAGACCATGAAGTAAAATTCGGGAATTATGAAATTAAGCTTGTCAATGGCTATTTCAAGCCCGACAATATACCTTAATCCGGTGACAAAGGCTAACGAAAACAGGATGGTGGGAACAAATGAAACACCACCCAATCGGGGAATTACTCCACTATGGACTTTTCGTTCATCAGGTATATCGAACAGTTTTTTTCGGTGTGCAACTACCAGAATACGCGGAATAATAAGCCTTGAAAGGATTATTGATATGAATAACGATAAAGTAATAAGTAGGTAAGCCATTACATTAATACTAGTTTTTGGACACGACAAAGTTCGTCAGTCACATGTGTGTGCTAACGAAAAATGACTAGAAAAAACGATCGTTTTTTCTAGTCATCATTATGTGTTTTTTAACCTCATGTTAAAAAATATTTAATACTTTGAAAATCAATTTTTATAAAAAAATATATGTCTTGTAGATATAAAAATAATTCATACCTTTGCACAGACTAAAA
>OAVX01000812.1_pt1 | contig 12419 bp, 9 predicted proteins | sample 1476471 | NCBI WGS metagenome assembly OAVX01 (sample SAMEA2580114, study PRJEB22360) | human gut metagenome | biome: human gut; feature: human-associated habitat; material: faeces | place: Denmark | collected 2008/2010
ATTTCACGGAACATTGGGTGTGAGTCCGCGAATTTGCTTAAATGGGCAGTTATCGTAAAGTAACTTTCCATGTTTCGCATTGAGAACTTACTGGTCATGATTGAGTCTTCCCGTAGCCTACGTTTGAAGAAATCCTTGTGTATGGAGGATACTCTTTGGGCCTGTAAATATAACAAGCATGTGAATAATTGATCTTCATGGATGATTCCGGGAAGAAAATCGAGTTGGATCTCTGTTAGGTATTCTCTTCTTATGAAATTAAGACATGGGGATGGAGAATATGCCTTATGATCTATTAGGAGTTTTAAGATATATGGGCCTTGATATACTAACTCCGGATTTGTACAATCTTTTCGTTGATAGTTTAAAGATATGTTTTTATGTTTTTCCTTGTTTAATATGTCCGCATCAAAAAAAACGAAATCTAAAGCCTGTCGTTCACATTTAATATAGCATGTTTCTAAGGCTTCTGGCTCCAGATAATCATCACTATCCATAAAATAAACGTATTTACCTTGGGTATATTCGTAGCCTTTGTTTCGGGTGACTGATGGCCCTTGGTTATACTGTGTATAAATTCGGATACGTTTATCTTCATCAGCTAGGCGTTTTATGATAGATAGACTGTTATCTGTTGAGCCGTCATTTATAACAATGATCTCTATTTCTCGTAAAGTCTGGCACATGATAGATCTTACCGCCTCTTCTACGAACTCCTCGGTATTATATAGGGGTATGATTACGCTAACTAGATTCTTATCCATTTTTGTTTGTTAATATCATAACGTTTGATAACTCTAGCGGGATTACCTATAGCAACGGAGTAATCTGGAATGTCCTTAGTTACTACGCTTCCAGCTCCGATCTGGCATCTCTTACCAATATGGACACCTGCTACGACTACACAGTTTGCTCCAATATGGGAGTCTTCATCTATTACTACAGTTTTCTTTACTAAAGGTTGTTCATTGGAATCCACATTTCCATCCTCATATCCATGATTAAAACCGGAGATGAAAACGTGCTGACCTAATCCGACTTTATTTCCGAATCGTACGGGACCAATCACCACCGAACCGATTCCAATACGGGCGTTGTCGCCTATGATAACATCGCCTGCCCCATTGTTGATGGTCGTGAAATCCTCAATGAGGGAATTTTTACCTACCGTGAACTGATTCCAAGGGAATACATCAATACGGGATCTTCTCCTTCGAATGATAGCTCCTTTTCCTTTCTTATGGATCCAAGGATTGACAAACCATTTTACCCAACAACGAGGTTTAGGATTTTTAGGAGAGGTTATTGAATAGAATACTATTTTCTTCAAAAACTCATTTTGCTTGATTTTCTGTTTGATTTGGCCTATATCCATGACTTATCAGGTTTAAATCGTTTTATATAGGGTCAAAAGATTTTCCGCTGTTTGTGACCAAGAGAATCTTTTGACTCTGTTTAAACCATATTCTATTTGATTTTGATAGAATATTTGATCTCGCTCTAAATATAGTATCTTGTCTGCGATTTCTTTTTCACTCAACGGGTCAACTAGTATTCCGCCTTCTCCAGCTATCTCTGGCATTGCGGATGTGTTCCCCGTAATTACAGGTGTGCCGCAAGCCATGGCTTCTAGCAAGGGAATACCGAAACTTTCCCTTAGGGAAGTATATAAAAAAGCGAAAGCGCCGTTATATAGATAAGCTAGGTCTGTATTAGGGATGTATCCCGGGTATGAGAGAAAGGGCTTGATCTCTTCTATCCGTTGCTCTCGTAGGATAGCGTCTAGTTTATCCTCGCTTAAGTCTGCGATAAGTAGAGGTCGTTTCTTTTCTGAGTGCTTCAAATAAAGGCTATATGCCTTTAACGTGCGGGCGACGTTTTTTTTAGGATCTGTATTGCCTAGGAAAAAAATATAATCGTCATTATTAATATACTTATGGGTAATAGATGATATCTCTGGCAGGGGATGAAAGTGCTCACTATATCCATTATAGATAGCTGTGATTTTATCCTTGGGTAATCGCAATGCCTCACGTATGCGGTCGCATTCAAAACGAGAGACTGTGATGATCTTCCTACATTGGGGGAGTATGCGAGGAACCACCATGCGGCGATAATACCAACCCATGTTTTGATACCAAGATTTATTTCCTCCCTGACGGGGTTCTAGGAAAATAATATCATGTAATGTCAACACTAACGGGACAGGGCAATTTAGTGGGGCGGTATTACTGGTACAATGCAAGAGGTCTGGCTTTATCTTGCTTACATTTCGTGGAAGCGCAACTTGTTCCCAAAGAGGGTAGGTAGGGCATTTTACCTCAATAATATGTACATTGTCTGTCTCTTCTAGGCAATGATCTTCACCTGGACTGACGAATATAAAATATTCATTTTCCTTGTCGATTTTTTGTAACTCTCGAATACTCTCAAGAGCGACAAAGTCCATCCCATGTTTGTTGGTCCGGAATATACGTTGTGCCTCAATTGCTATTCTCATGGTTTTAAAGAATGTTTAGTTGGATTAAATTTGTGTCCTCCTATACGGAAAATATTGAGGAACATAAGTATGAATAAGACAGGAACGCTCGCTATCGCTTTCTTGAATTTCCTGTCGACAAGATAGTCTGGTACCGCTATACTGAATGTAATACCTAACAAGACCAATAAGAGCCACCACTTGATGGATGTTATAAAATCGAGAACAGTCAAAAATGAGGCTATTAATATAATAAAACCTAGCAGTAATACGCGAGGAGGCATCATCCATTGAAATAATTTGTCGCAATAGTCCCAATTTCCATTAAATATGGCTGCCGGCATTTGGAAAAGACCCGAGAATAAGTTGCTGATTTGAGTTGTCAACCAACGACGGCGCTGGTTATAGAAATCCCTCTTACCTCGAACTTTCTCGTCATAGGTATATACTTCTTCCAAATACTCGATATAAACATTTTGCAACAAAAGCTTTCTTTCCATGTATTTATCTTCTCCTATATCGTGACATTCTTGTATGATATCCTTGAAAAGCTCGTATTCGAAAGCCATGCCGGAGCCGCTAAGGGCGGAAGAGAATCCGAGACGGGTATGGCCTTTACGAAAGATAGAGTTGTTAATTTCTTCGCTGACAGAATCGAGCACAGCGATATTGCTATCACGGTTTTTAGCGACTCTGTGTGTTTGCAATGCGGAACAGCCCGCATAAAGGGCATCGTTTATTTTCTCGAGATAACTTGGTTTTACGATATTATCCGCATCGAGGATAACGACATTATCATACTTTATATCTCCTTTCTCAATATAATGTATGGCTTCTTTGAGAGCCTCGATTTTTGTGCTTTGGGGACTATCCATTTTAACGACTTTCGCCGATAATGCTTTTAAGTTATCTATCGTATCTTGTCGCATCTGATTAGATATAACGATAATGTCGTATCGTTCTCTTGGATATTCTTGAACGAGAAAATTTTTTACGGAGTCTATGATAACTTCGTCTTCTTGATAAGCGGGGAACAAGACAGCGAAACGATACTTCTTCTTGGCAGTTGGATAATTATACTGTGGTTTCCGTTTTGAATAGATGGCAAACACGAATAAATATAGTACAAATATCAGAAAACAAAGGAATAAGATGGCATCTCCTAATTGAAAGGCATATTGTTCCTTATCAATCCAGTTTTCTCCTATTTGAAAGAATTGTTCAATCATAGCGTTATTTATTTGAAACAGTTAATTTTTTTTATTCGTATCTCTTTGTCAAAGTAAGGACCGTTTAACACAAATGTTAGCCCCATAAATGCGATTATCATTGTTGGAAATTGACCCCAAAACGAGTTTGCGTATGCGTTAATGAACATACCGAATATACCACAAAGTAATCCGGACAATAATCCTTTTAGTTCAAGATCCTTGATCTGTGTGGCAATGATCCACCCTCCCCATCCTATAGTTAAAAAAATCATACTAAGATAAAGAATCAATCCAACTATGCCTGTTTCTACCCAAATTTTTACGTACCAAGAATCAGTTGGAATAGAAGTGGTAAAACGAGTGGATATTTTTACTCCTAATCCATCTCCAGATAGTCCAAGCCCTTCCCCAAAGGGCTTATATTTGAGATATGTGGCTAATTTTTTTTGATTTTCTTTGCGTACGATATATGAGGCATCTTTGGTTGGGTTAAAAGCGGTTCTCATTCTTCTGATAGATGAGTTGCTTTCTCCTATAGTCGTAAAAGCGAAAAAGATATAGATAAACAATAACATACTTGCTCCACCAATGACCATTTTAGTTTGTTTGCTGATCAGTGTGTAAAGTGCTAGCCCTGCTAATGGTACGATCATAGCTCCTCTTGTCCCGGAAAGGAACAAAGCATAAAGTGCTAGAATCGCTATACATGAATAATATATCTTGCATAATGCAGATCGCATGTAGAGAGAGGCTATACCGAAAAACATGATGGCGGCACCCATATTGGCACCCATATTACTGGCATCCGTAAAGAATGAGAAATAGCGGATTCCAGACCAAATAATATGTGTTGTGGCTCCTCCGGCATTAAGCCATTTTGTCTCAAAACTATCAAATCCAATAAACTTTTGCATTAATGTCTTAATTACCGCAAATAACGTGAATATGGATAAACAAAATATGATAGCTTTGAGTATGGAATAGCGTGTACATAATAGAGATGTAATAATAACTATAATCAATCCATTGAATATTAATCCTCTTGATAATATCCAACCTTCTAATGAGCTGGTTGGATTGATTATTTCTAAAATGCAATAACCCATCCAGATACATAATGCGATACTTAGGATATTAAATGCTCTACGCCATTCTATGTTTTGAAAAAGGGCAGCTTGAATAAAGATCAGTACCAAAGCTATCATATATAGGATTTCCATAATAACACTGATCCCTTCTATGGGAATGTATCGGGTGATGCCTAATATGAAGTAATTGGTCGTGAATATAACGAATAATATAAGCCATGGATATCTTAATAAAAGGATACCTCCTACACAGAATAATGGAATCAAAGTTATTAGTATGAATACTGGAATTGAGTTATACAGCAAGGATATGCCAATACCTCCCAACCCTAAGACAAGAAAGAGCTGAGATATTTTGAACGAAGTATTGTCCTCTTGTATGTATCTTGATGTTTCCATGTGTTTTCGTTATTTTACAGCGGTATTAGTCGCCGTTAATCCCATATACATCATCCGGTTTGCGAAAGATCGCATAGATGTTTGAGGGGGTAATTGCCCCGTGAAATCTTCCACGGCCTCTCTCGTGGCATTGTTTAGATATAAGTACAATGCCGTGCCTTCTGTAATGTCACGCAGATATTTAACTAACTCCGTATCGCTATTTTTCCAAACCCGGCAAGCGTTAGCTACTAACAAATTGACTTGGCTTGACCCTAGCAAATGGGATGGAACACCATACTGTTGGATAGAAGGATACTCAACGATTAATATATCCGGCCTGCTTTCAAGCTGGATATGTTTGTCTATATGTTCAGCCATGAATAAGGAGGCATCGATTGGGATATCTTGACCGACTCTTAGGTATTTTACGTTGAAGCCAAGCTCTTCCCAAGATTCCTGGAAATATCGTGAGATAAACGTTTTTCCTTCTTTTTCCTCTAGACTTAGTATATTGATACAAAGTGTATCGCCCTTTTTGATGTAAGGTGTTAACCGGTTACAAGCATAAGCCGCAGAGATACGGTTACAAGTTTTTACGAATCCACGATATTTTAATTGGGAATTACGTCCTGTGAAAGCCCCTAATATATTCATGCCAGTAAGACGTCTGGCCCGTTCGGCATCCCGGAGCGTACGATCTAGCAACTCGATAACTAGGTTTAATCCGATAATAAAGATAATGCTACCAATAAATGCGGCAACAACTAATAGAAACCGCTTTCCTTTATCACTGAATAAAGGATAGGAGGCATCCGAGATCGTATTTAAGTTTGAAGAGGTTAATTGAAGATTCTTCTGCTTCATCTTTGCCATATTTAAAGCATGAAGTACTTCAAGATAAGATTGCTCGGTTACATGAATCTCACGTTCTTGTTGATTTATTCGTGTACCAATAGGAGAATAATTCTTGTATTGATCTGCAAAATCATTCTTGCGCTCGTTTAGAACCTTCAAATCAGCTTGTGCTTTCGCTTGTATAAGTGTTTGATTTAACCATTCTTGAACTAAACCTTCAATGGCTATACCTTCTTTACTTTCTTTATAACTATTAATATTATTAGTAATTAGGCCTATTTTCTTTTCGGCATCTCGTAGTTCTTCCCTGTATTTTACTAACTCTTGGTCTTTACTTAGCATTTCATCGGAGGTGAAAGTCTCTATTTCTGTTATTTTACCACTAATACGGGATACCTCGGCTAAGGTATTAATGAATTCCTCATTGGACTTAACTAATTTAGTACGAATATCCATGTACTGCTCCAGATTTTTGATAATGCTGGATGAGCTCTCGTAATTTCGCCGTGTCTCCTCATACCGATTCTCAAAGTCTGCGAAAGAGTGGGCGATAGCTTTAGTTTGCTCAATATAGTTAATAACACTATTCTTTACATTATAATCAGTAAGCTCGTTTTCTTGCTTATTCAGTTGTACACGAAGTTTCTTAAGTTCTTCCTCATAATATTTAACAATATCATTTGCGGTTTGATATCGTAAGTTGTTATACGAATATTTTAATTCTTCACTCACCAATTTGACCGTATTCCATGTAATACCGGGATCGGTAGAAGTATAAGCTATCTCTATTAAGTCGCTGTTTCCTTGCCTTCTGATGATAATACTGGATAAGGCATTGTAACTGTAAAATGCACTAGATCCATTAAACAACTCATGTAAATAATTACGGCTGTCGCTGTATTTATACTCCTTGAATAAGTTAACGGTTTTGTCAAGAGAAGTTGTATCAACTAAAAGTAAGATCTCTTCTGGCACGGAAGCTATCAACTTTTTATAGTTATTTGCTGTTATATATAGATTATCTATTTCCGGATCTCCATGCATTAAGTTTAGAGCTAGTAATTTCAATGAGACATTTTCTAAGGTTCCTCTTGATTTGGTTAGATTTACCAAGTTATCATAGGTGTTATTCACAGCTTGCCAATCAGGCCGAGTCTCATCATCTAATCCTGTATTAGACGTAATGCCAGTGTAAATTGAGGTGGTAACTGTATATTTTTTTTCTAAGAATTGACTGAAATAAGCAACCAACGCTGTTATTATTAGCGTTCCGAATACTAATTGATGCCGGATTCTATATATAAAACGCGATATATAAAGTGTTATATCCATGGGTTATCGATTTATAATCTTAACATTTGTGAGCATTTCTAATAAAGTTACGGCATTGTGTAAGGTCGCACGACCTTCTTGGTAAGAAATCACGGCACCAGAACGACGTCCACGTTCCATGGATAATGAGATAATATCAATTTTTCCATTAATAAAATCTTGTTCGGAGATTTTCATCTGGGCGTTGTAAAGTGCGGCAGCATCTGATTTTGCTTTTAATGTAGCCAATGCTTGTAAGACACTATTATAAGCTTCCAGTATTCTTAATTTCCGTTCTTCTATGGACATTTCATACTCATAATCCAATTGACGGAAACGAGCTTTCTTCATCCGTACTTTTTGGCCTCGGCTGAATAAGTCTCCGAATGGGATAGACACGGAAATACCTACACTGTAAGTATGCTGATTACTGCCTATACTGGTGAGAAATGAAGGATCTTCTATGGTTTCTCTTGTAGAAAGTTGAACTAATCGCCCATATTGATATTGGCCGTATACCCTGAAATAGTCCAACCATTCTCTTTTTGTAATCTTCATATCGGCGTTAGCCTCATCTCTTTTAGCTTCATAAATTCTGACAGAAGGATGGTCATATACGGATTCCAGAAAAACCGATAGAGGTGGTAATTGAATACGTTCATAGTCATCTAGCATGGCATTTATAGAATCCGTGCCGGAAGTTACTTCTATTGTTGTCGCTTTATCGAAGTATGTCTTCTTTTTTTGTGCGACAATTGAAAAAGCATTTAATATGAATAATAGAATAAATAGTATCTTCATGTGAATTATGTTTGTTATCAGCTATGTATAGTTTATACATCCTCTTTCTGCACGAACGCCGTGAATGTCTTGAATATAATCTTTGCGTCCAGCCAGAAAGAAAATGTATGAGCGTATTTAATATCTAATTGTTTACGTTCCTCGGCAGACATACTACCAGAATTGCCACGTTTCTCTACTTGCCAGAGGCCTGTAAGGCCGGCAGGAGCCATGAAGCGTTGTATGTATTCATCGCTGGTCAATAATTCCGCCTCGTATACGGGAAGAGGACGATTACCAACGATGGACATGTCTCCTTTTAATATATTGAATAGCTGGGGAAGTTCGTCAATGCTGTATTTCCGGATAATATGGCCGATTCCCGTTATACGGGGATCATTCTCTAATTTGATGAAAGCGTTGGAGCGTTCGTGACGTTTTACTTTTAAATAGTCGTTTTCAGGAGTAGCGTCATTGTCGGAATATAAAATGATATTTTGCTCATCGTCTTTAAAAAAAGAAGCTTGCTTCTGTGAATTCACAGAAGTTGCTGAAGAGGCTGTAGCCTCTTCAGCAATAGATTCCGTATACTGATTAAGCTTTTTATACTCTGTTATGCGCTTGTCCGCGTCCATATACATAGAGCGGAACTTATAAAAATCGAAAACCTTATAGTTGCTGCCTACTCGTTTCGACTTGTAGAAAGCGGGGCCTTTGTCCTCCAGCTTGATCCAAATCACCGTGATGATAAAGATAGGGGAGAGGCAGAGGAGCGCCATGGATGAGAAAATGATGTCGAAGACCCTTTTCCATAAAGGCAGCTTGAAAATGGCGAGATCAGGCTCTTTTATTTGAGGCTTACGCGCTTTTTCCATTCTCTTGCATTTCTCGGCGATACCCAGTAGCTTCACTAAATCTTCCTTAGAGGTAGACTCGGAGATGACACAGTCCGTTCCGGCTTGCAAATAGGATATTTTCTCCTCCCGGGTCATTTCCGGGGCGATTAATACGATATATATATTTTGAAACGTCTTATGCAAATGCATGATCGCAGGAATGTTTAACGTAGGATCTGTTTTCTCGATGAATACACAATAATCCATTTCCTCGGCAGGAAGAAGCGTGTTTTTCATCTGCAGAAGCGTTATACATTCTATGACCCCGGTGCCTAATGCCTTACGTAAACGTTCGGCCAACGGCACGTTATTACCGAAAAAGACATAATTCATTATCTTAATATTCGTTTTACCCTTACCCTTAATTCCTCTGGATTGAAAGGCTTCAAGATAAAGTCTTCCGCCCCTTCCTCAAACAAACGTATTCTATTTGAGCTGCTCTCTACGCTCGATAGGATCAAGACCGGTATATGGCTGAACATATCGTTCGCTTTTAAATAAACCAAGAATTCCTCTCCGGACATTTCTGGCATATTCAAGTCAGAGATGATCAAATCCGGTAAATTGCCTTCTTGAAGCCAAGCGATCGCTTTCAAAGGATTTTCTTTATAGGATACCTTGTAAGTACTTGATAAATAAAGCATGATTATCTTTGCGATTTCTTGCTTGTCATCCACTAAAAGAACAGATTTCTCCATAGAGTCGTATAATATTGTCGTCTTTTGTTTTATCTATTATGCAAATTTAGGATATTAAATTGAAAAAATCTATGTTTTTCAATTGTTTTTTTGAAAAAACAGTTCGGACTTTGAAAATAGGGGAAACTGCGATTTTTTGATTAAGTTTGTACGCACATAAATGAGATGAGTATTCGAAGATGCGTTGGAGGAAATATATAGATTTTGATGTTATTCATTTATTGGTTGGCGCTATTGTCGGGATGGGCTTGTCCTCTTGCCAGCCGGAGATGCCGGTGATCTCTACGATAACCGTGGAGGCGGATGGCCTGACGGTTCCCGTGAACCCGGATCTGTATGGTTTGACCATTGAGGAGATCAACCACGGGATCGATGGGGGGCTGTACGCCGAGCTGATCCAGAACCGGAGCTTCGAGGATGGCGTGCCACCCTTGAACTGCCCTTACGACGCCGCCCGGAACGTCTTGATTACCCCGAATGGATGGACGATCCCTTTCATGCGGGGAGATTCCGTACCGGGATGGAGGCGGATCGTCCCTAATACACAGATATACCCGGATATGAAGGAGCTGGTGAATGATAAGAACCGGCGGTCGTTGCTCGTGGCCGTATCGACTTCCGGGGAGTCGGGGCGCGGAGGCGTGATAGCCGAGGGATACCGGGGGATACCGATCCGGAAAGGGGAACGATACGATCTCTCGTTTTTCGCCAAGGGGGCGAATATGGTGCCCCGTACCATCCGGGTGGCCTTGGAGGACTCGATGGCTAATACGGTCTTGAGTGATGTGTTTCAGGTAGCGCCGCTATACGAGTGGAAACGATACAGGCATACGTTTACGGCTACGGAGGACGCGCCGAACGCGGTCTTGACGATCACGGCCGATACCTCCGCCGTGTTTTGGCTGGATGTGGTATCCCTCTTCCCGGAGGATACGTGGAAGGGACGGAAGAACGGGCTGAGACCGGACTTGGCGGCGCTGGTCGATTCCTTGGCCCCTCGTTTTATCCGTTTCCCCGGAGGCAGTTTCGTGGAGGGGTATACGGCGGGTACGTACCCTATCTGGAGGGAGACGCTGGGCGATATCTCGGAGCGTAAGCATTTCTGGAACGTATGGGCCTATGGTACGACGAACGGCATGGGCTACCATGAGTACTTGCAAATGTGCGAGGATATGGGGGCGGAGCCTATCTACGTTATTAATAGCGGGATCACGAGCCAAAGCCGTCGGCCCCGCTACGAGGATATCACGGCGATGGATAAGCTCACGGGAGATGCCTTGGACGCTATCGCCTACGCGAACGCCCCGGCGGATTCCCTGCCGGGCGCCCTGCGTGCGAGGAACGGGCATCCGGAACCTTTCAACTTGAAGTATGTCGAGATCGGCAGCGAGAACTATGGTGGGGAGTATTTCAGGCGCTTTGAGCTTTTCCGCAAGGCGATCAAGGAGGCCTATCCGGAGATTACCGTTATCAGCAGTTCGCCCCTCACGAAGCGAGGCCGTAGCGAGTGGGTGGATTCCCATTATTACGCCGGGGAGAATTTCTTCCTATCGAACTCCGGCCGGTTTAATAGCGACCGGTATTCCCGACGTTCGTCGGCGGTGTTTATCGGGGAGTTCGGGACGACGGAGCGGCCCTTGGCCGGGACGCTCCGGGCGGCGGCGGGCGGGGCGCCCGCCCGGGCGGCGGTGGCCGAGGCCTGTTTCTTGGTCGGGGCGGAGGAGAACCCGGATATGGTACGCCGCTTGGCGTATGCCCCGGTATTGGGCAACGCCGGGTTCGAGAACCAGCGCCATCCGTTGATCTCTTTCAACACCCATCAGGCGGTGGTCTCTCCTTCCTACCATTTATTAAAGATGTTTACCCGCCATCGGGGGGATGAGGTGCTGAAGACGATCGTGGATACCTACGAGAAGCCACAGGTACGTACCGGCCGGGCGGGCGTGGAGATGTTTGATAATAGCTATGAGTTCAAGGACGTGCGGATCGACGGCGTGCCCGTATCGGATATATCCGTGATGAGCGGGGGATGGAAGGTCCCGGAGGCTGGTATGTTGGTGCCGGAGGCCAACCGGTGGAACCAGGTATTGTTCGGCGACTCTACGAGCTACGCCTATGAATATACGGCTACCGTCCGGCGTACGAAAGGTAGCGGGCAGATACAGCTTCGCCTCCGCGACAACGGGCGGACGGGCGAGCAGGCGGATTATATCGCCCTGACGATCGGGGCGGGAACGAGCGAGCTGTACCATCAGGTAGGTGGCGTGAAGGATAGCTTGGTCTCTCCCGTGCGCTTCCCTTTTGAGAGTAACCGGTGGTATACGGTTCGCATGACGTGCGAGTACGAGCGCGTCCGTTGTTATGTGGACGGCGTATTGCTGCATGAGGTGGATATGCGTCCGATCCCGTCGTTGGTATCCGTCGCTACCCTCGACAAGGAGAACCGGGTGATTTACTTGAAGGTCGTGAATACGACCCGCCACGAGGAGAAGACCTCTTTGCGTATCGAGGGAGTGAATATCCGTAACGAGGCGGAGCTGATCCAATTGAGAGGGGAGCCGGAGGCTCGTAATACGTTTGAGAACCCGGGGGCCGTAACGCCTGTCACCGAGCCTATCGTATTCCCGATGAGCGGCCCGCTAATCTATAATTTCCCGCCTAATTCAGTGACGATCTTGAAATTATACATGGAGTAGGCCAGATAGGGCAGGAGGGCCGGT
>OAVX01000821.1_pt1 | contig 12284 bp, 9 predicted proteins | sample 1476471 | NCBI WGS metagenome assembly OAVX01 (sample SAMEA2580114, study PRJEB22360) | human gut metagenome | biome: human gut; feature: human-associated habitat; material: faeces | place: Denmark | collected 2008/2010
TGGATTATATTATTGATTATTATATTACTAATCCTTTTGAGTTTGAACTTGTTGCGAGTAATTTGAACTGGGCGTTGTATGCTAAGGTAGAAAATGATAAGAGATTTTCTGAAACAGACACTGCTCTGAAATATATTTTGAACAAGTATTCACAGTTGTTCTCAAAGGAATATTCTGATTCACAAAAATTATATATTCTTTCTTTGACGATTGAGACTGTGATTTCAACTTGTAAGCTTGCAATCAGAAAGGATTCCATTTTATCTATTGATGAAATGAAGTCTGTTTTGGTTGAAGTTATTAAACAAATTTTAAATAGATAAGGGTGATTTTTACATGAAGAAATTTTCAGAATTTATAGCTAATCATCCTAAGTTAGTGCTTTTGGTTATGACTTTGTTGTTGATTCCATCAATAATTGGTTACAAGGCGACAAATATCAATTACGATATTTTGTCTTATTTGCCAACTGATTTGAAATCAACTCAAGGTCAAACTATTTTGGACAAAGATTTCAAAAATGCAGCTACTGGGATGTTGATTTTAAAAGGCACAGACAACGATGCCGAGAAATTAAGAGAAGAAGTGCAAAAAATCGACGGGGTTGAGGATGTTATATCCAAGGCTTCAATTTTAGGGCCAACTGTTCCTAACGAATTTTTGCCAGATGATATTAGAGATGTGTTCTATGCCAAAGATAGTACTCTAATGATGGTTAAGTTTAGCGAATCGTCATCTTCAATGAGAACTATGAAGGCGATAGATCAAATCAAACAAATCGAATCCAAAGAAAAATACTTGAGTGGTATTAGTGCTCTTGTAAAAGATACGAAGGATTTGATAGATAAGGAAACACCAATTTATGTAATGCTTGCTGTGGCACTTGGACTTGTGGTGTTGAGCTTGACGAATGAATCGACAGTAATTCCATTCGTATTTATGTTGAATATAGGATATGCTGTTATTTATAATTTTGGGACTAATATATTCTTAGGACAAATATCCTACATTACTAAGGCGATTGCAGCGGTGTTGCAACTTGCCGTAACGATGGATTATTCGATTTTCTTGTATCACAGATATGCAGCGGAAAAGAAAAAGAGAGACACACATAAGAAGGCAATGGCAAAAGCAATTGAAGCGACATTCTCATCGCTATTCTCATCTTCACTTACAACTTTTGCAGGATTCTTGGTTTTGATATTGATGAGATTATCATTGGGTAAAGATATCGGTCTTGTAATGAGTAAGGGTGTATTTATCGGACTTTTATCTACTTTGGTTGTTCTTCCACCAATGCTACTTCTTACAGAAAAAGCTGTGGACAAATACAATCACAAAGTATTGCTTCCAGAATTTACCAAATTACCAAACTTCGTCGTAGACAAGAGAAAAGTGTTGGCATTAGTATTTGTAGTGTTGTTCATTCCGGCAATTTACGGATCTGTGAACACAAAATTATACTACAACTTGGATAGATCATTGCCACAAGATTTGGACTCCATTGTATCTCTTAATAAAATGAAGAAAGACTACAATATGGCAAGTACTCATTTTATCGTTGTAAAAGATAATTTATCTAATACTGCTATGGATTCTATGATTGATGAGTTAGAACACATCGACGGTATCAATTCGGTTGTCGGAACGAATTCAATCACAGGTGTTACAATTCCTGCGACATTCTTGCCAGACAAACTCAGAGATAACTTCGTAAAAAACGGCTACGAAATGCTTATGGTTAATTCAGAATACCAAACAGCATCTGATAAAGTGAACAAACAAATCACACAAATGCGTGATGTAATAGCAAAACACGACAAGGACGGATATTTGACAGGTGAAGCTGTTCTTACAGACGATTTGACAGATATTTCCGATCAAGACTTCAAGATGGTTAACATAGCATCATTAATTGCAGTATTCATAATCATCGCAATATCGTTCAAATCATTTGGAATTCCAGTTGTATTGATAGCAGCCATAGAACTTGCTATTCAAATCAACATGGCAATCCCATTCTACTTCAATCAAACAATTCCGTTTATCACATCAATCGTAATCGGCGTAATTCAATTAGGATCTACGATAGATTATTCTATATTAATGACGGACAGATTCTTGTTCGAATATCGAAAGACTAAAGATGTAAATGGTTCGTTGAAAACATCGGTAAGAGAAACATCCAGATCAATTGTTACAAGTGCTTTATCATTCATGGCAGCGACAGTTGGTGTAGGAATTTATTCAAAAATGGAAATAGTATCCACAATATGTACGTTACTTGCTAGGGGAGCAATCATCAGTATGCTTGTAATCATAATATTACTTCCAGCAATATTGAGCGTTACATTCCCATTTATCAAGAAAACAACTAAAAATTTAGCGTAAAGGAGCAGACTATGAAGAAAAATATTGAAAAAATCTTAGCCTTGTCATTAGTATCTTCAATGACATTTGCTAATTTATCATTTGCAGAACAACAAGATTTAATCAAAAAATCAGAAACAGTTTATGTAACAGTAGAAGGCAACGAAATCAAAGACAAATCAGTTTCTGTGTGGTTAAATTCAGATAAAAATATAAAAGCAAACGACAAATCTAATTTGACAAATGTAAAAGATTTGAAAACAGATAAGGAACTGAAATCTGAAAACGGATATTTGAAATTAGACGAAAACAAAAAAGACATCTACTACAAAGGTGACACTGACAAAAAACTTCCAGTGGATGTATCTGTAAAATACTTCTTAGATGGAAAAGAAATGAAAGCTTCTGAATTGGAAGGTAAGTCTGGTCATTTGAAGATTGTAATCACTTCTAAAAATAACAGATACGAAGCCAAAACAATTGACGGACAATCAAGAAATGTATATTCACCATATGTCGTTGTAGCAGCGATGACATTTGACGATGAAAAAGTAGAAAACGTCACATCAGAAGATATCAAAGTTGTAAAAGACGGAAAGAACGAAATAGTAACTACAGTTATGACACCAGGTATGAAACAAAACTTGAGTAAAATTGTAGAAGACAAAGAATTGGATAATTTCAAGGACGAAGTTTCAGTTGAAATGGACATCAAGGATTACAAACCAGTAGAAATCTATTCTGTAATCACTAACGAATTTTTCCAAGAAAAGAAAAACATCGATTCATTGGATAAGCTTCAAAACGGTGTTAAAGAATTACAAGATAATTCACAAAAACTTGTAGATGCATCAGTAAAATTATCTGAAGGACAAGACAAACTAAACTCAGGAATTTCACAAATGCAAACAGGAGTTACAAAACTACACAATGGTTCACAAAAACTTGCATCATCAACACAACAAATGCAAGGAAAATTTTCAGGAATACAATCAAAAGTAGGTCCTATCCAAGGATATGTAGCTCAAATGAATGACGGTAGCTTGAAATTGTACAATGGAATTTCAGATTACACAGCTGCAGTTGGAAAAATCAAAGAAAACACAGCTAAAATCAAAGAAGGCTCCGAAAAATTAGCCAAAGGTGCGACTGATTTGGACAATGGAGTTGGCAAATTAAAAGATGCGACTTCACAATTAAGAGCTGGAACTGAAAATATGAAAGAAATGACTGCGCAAAAAGACCAACTACTTGAAAAATCATCACAATTATCAAACGGATTGAATGGCTTGGCAGGAAGCTATGGTCAATTAGCAGATACAGTTGAACAAATTTCAGGAAAATATCAACAATTAAAAGATTCAAGCGCACAATTCAACGAAAAATTACAACAAGTTACACAACTTGCAGGTGGAGCTGATGGAAGTGCAAGTGCAGAAAAAATCGCACGTGGACTTGAAAGTTCAGCAGAAGGATTGAACAATGCAATCCAACAATTACAAGCAAACAATGAAGAAGGACAACTAAACGATACAATAGCATATCTTCAAGCACAAAAAAATGTAATGTACGTTCAAGCAGAATCCATCAGAAATGCTGGTTCACAAAATGCTGGGCAACAAAAACTACAAGCAGCATTGGCACAATTAGCTCAAAGTTCAAGTGCATTATCACAAGGAAACGCTGATTTATCCAATGCGCTTATGAGAACATCAGCTGCTATGAATCAATCAAAAGCAAAACTTGTAGATTCTTCTAACCAATTATCTCAAGGATTGGGACAAATGGGTGGTGCATTGAACGGTGCAGACGGATTATCAACATTGAAGGATTCCATCGACAAACTTGACGATGCAACAGGTCAAATCAAAGGTGGATCACAAACATTAAAAGAAGGAACATTGCAAAATGAAAAAGCAATGGCAATGCTTTTAAATGGAATGGAAGAATTGGACAAGAATTCAAGCGCATTAGTTGAAGGCTCATCAAAATTATCTGGTGGATTACAAGAATTCAACAAACAATCAGCTCTTTTATCTTCATTGTCACAAATCAATGAAAAAGCCATCATTCCAATGAGCAATGCAATCAATATGTTAAATGATGGACTTGGAAAATTAGATTCATCAACTGGACAATTAAAATCAGGTAGCGATGAGCTTGCTTCTGGACAAAAAGAATTCAGTTCCAAATTAAAAGAATACAAAGAAAAAGGAATTGATGAATTATCCAACAAGACAAAAGATTTGAACAAATTCAAGGACATCATCGATGCTATGAGTGATTTGGCAGTTAAAGATTCTTCATTCACAGGAACAGACAATAATTTTGAAACAAAATCAAGAATTGTTGAAAAAATAAAATAGTAATCTTTACAAAAACATTCTATTCTGATACAATCTAATGTATCGATGAAGAGAATATTAGTTCTATACGATTTTTCAGAGAGAAAGTGTAAGGTGGAAACTTTCATTTACGATAGAATGAACCTAACTCGGAGATTATGTCAAAATCATAGGGTTGTCACCTTATAACTAACAAACTAGAAGTGGTATAGCGATCCTTCGTCTTCGTGACGGAGGATCTTTTTTTAGATACATATTAAATACACCAAAGAAAGGAACATGTAAATTATGAGAATGAATAAATTTTATATGCCAACTTTAAGAGAGGATCCACAAGATGCGGAAATAGCAAGCCATAAGCTTCTATTAAGAGCTGGCATGATTAGAAAAACAGCAGCAGGATTGTACAGTTATTTGCCATTGGGCTATCGAATTGTAAGAAAGGTGGAAAACATCGTTCGTGAAGAAATGGACAACTATGGCTCACAAGAAATCCACATGCCAGTAACTCAACCACGTGAAATCTGGGAAGAATCTGGAAGATGGAAGACATTTGGACCGGAAATGTTCAAGCTACAAGACAGAAATAATCGTGAATTCTGCCTTGGACCAACAGCCGAAGAATATTTTACAGATTTAGTAAAAGGTGAAATCAAAAGCTACAAGCAACTTCCACTTAATATTTACCAAATCCAAACAAAATACCGTGATGAAAAAAGACCAAGATTTGGAATCAACCGTTCCAGAGAATTCTTGATGGAAGACTCTTACACATTTGATGTAGATGAAGAAGCGATGCGTGAAGCTTACATGAACATGTGGAGAGCGTATGAAGTTGTATTCAACAGACTTGGTTTGGAGTACAAAATCGTAGCTGGAGACAGTGGCGCAATGGGTGGCAACAGTTCACACGAATTTATCGCATTAAGCGATGTAGGTGAAGGTGTGATTTGCTACAGCGATGACAGTGATTTCGCAGCAACTGACGAAAAAGCATACGTGTACTATCAAGTAAACGATGAAAATGTAGAAAAACTTCCATCAGAAAAAGTCCTCACACCAAACTGCAAAACAATAGAAGAAGTAAGTGATTTCTTGAATGTTGACGCAGCACATTGCTTGAAGGCTGTGGATTTGATGGTAGAAGGAAAACCTGTAATAGTGTTCATACCAGGAGATCGTGAACTTAATATGTCCAAACTTGTAAGTTATTTGAAATGTCCAGAACACGAAATCGAAATGATGGAAGAAAAAGACATCCTAGCTTTAAACAGTTCACCAGGATTTACTGGACCAATCGGACTAGATTCAAGAATCATAATTGACTCAAGAGTTACACAAATGAAAAACTTCGTCGTTGGAGCAAATGAAGAAAACTACCACATCAAAAACGTAAACTACGGAGATGATTTCGAAGGGGAAATCGTAGAAGATTTGTTGATGGTACAAGAAGGGGATATCGATCCTGAAACAAAATCTCCATTGAAATTCAAAAGAGGAATCGAAGTTGGAAATATCTTCCAATTGGGACAAAAATACTCCAAAAGTATGAACGCTGCATTCTTAGATGAAAATGGAAAAGAACAATTCTTCTGGATGGGATCATACGGAATCGGCGTTACAAGAAGTGTCAGCGCAATTGTAGAACAAAACCATGACGACAAGGGAATGATTTGGCCATTAGTTGTAGCGCCATATCACGTAATCATCACAGTTGTTAACACAAAGAATGAAGAACAAAATACACTTGCAGAAAAACTTTACGAAAAGTTACTTCTTCAAGGAGTAGAAGTTCTACTTGATGACAGAAAAGAAAGAGTAGGAGTAAAATTCAACGACCGTGACTTAATAGGAATCCCACTAAGAATAACTGTAGGAAAGAAAGCATCTGATGACATAGTAGAATTTTCTGAAAGAAAAACACTTGAAAATGTAGAAATGTCATCAACAGAAGCTTACGAAAAAGTAATGGAAATCATCAACGCTAACTTAAAATCAGTTGGTGGATTGTACAGATAATTTAAAATGAGAACTACGGGCGATAAGGCTCGTAGTTTTTTTATTTAGAAAATGTAAAGCATACTTGACAAAATATGCAAAGCATACTATACTAAAAATGTAAAGTGAACTTTGCAAAGGAGAAAAAATGAAAAATATTATTTCCCAATTAAGAAAAGAAAACAAAATTACTCAGGAAGAATTGGCGAACGAAGTTGGAGTGACAAGACAGACTATCACATCAATAGAAAACGGAAAATACATCGCATCACTCCCACTTGCATTCAAAATAGCCAAATTTTTCGAAATGAAAATTGAAGATGTATTTACAATGGAGGAGGACGATTAAATGAAAAACTTACAAAACTACAGAAAAGAAATAGCGCGTAGAATATCATTGTTAGTAGTATTTTGCGTCACAGCGCTCTTAGCTATTGTTCTAGGAGCGGTCTTTTTGAAAGATATATCACCATCAAAAGCAGATACAACAGATTATGTTTTGGGATTTTTCACAGGAATAGAACTAGTTTGCATATTTTATATGGGATGTTTGATAAGAGCATACAGAGATGAAAAATACCTAAAAGAAATGTACACAAAAGAAACAGACGAACGTGAAATATTAATAAGAATGAAATCTGGAAAAGACATCGTACCAATATTGTCATTTGTCATAGCGGTAATCGCTTGTGTTATGTCCTATGTAAACTATGAAGTGTTCATCGCACTTACAGCAGTAGCTATTGCACAAATAATAATAACTGTGATACTGAAAATATATTGGAGCAAGAAATTGTAGTAATAAAATTTTTATCTCGCCACATTTAATTTATCTACGCCAAATCGATAAAAATGGCGAGATTAATGAAAGCAAATCAAAAAAGCTGTGAGAAAACTCACAGCTTATATTTTTTTTATAATTAGCAGCAGCAAGAACTACTGTTACCATCACAATCACATTCATTTCCTGGGCCGTCACAACCATCGAACAGACCAAAGTGATTTGTTCTGTCTCCAACGACATCGAAGTATTTTTTAAATCTAGTTTCTTCGATCATTGCGCAGCTATTTCCACACACTGCCATCGGCAAATCTTTATAGAATCTGTGGTGGTCATCAAGGTCGAAGTAGTGTTCACTACCTAAAATACCTCCACGATAAGTTACCAATTGTCCGTATTGTTCGCATCTATCTTCGATAATTCCTGGTAATTTCACAGCTCTTACAGTTCTTGATGTGAAGTTCACATTGCCAACTAATTCTTCGATTTTTCTGTTTTCAATTGGCGCCTTAGTGATTTTAGTATATCTAAAATCTTCCCAGCCGATTTTATGCAATAATCTTCTGAAATCTTCTACATACATTGCTCCCGCTAAACATTCACCACGTAATACAGGGTTTTGGTAAATTTCATCAGAAACTCTTCTGTCAGCGAAAATGTCTGAGAAGTACAATTCTCCACCTTTTTTCAAAACTCTCCACACTTCTTTGAACACTTCTTCCTTGAATGGAGAAAGGTTGATAACGCAGTTACTGATTACAACATCTACAGATTCATCTTCTATTCCTATAGATTTCAAATCTTCAATGTAACCTTTTTTGAATTCTACGTTTGATTTCTTGTAGCCAAATTTTTCAGCCATTTGATCTTGATATTTTCTAGCAAAATCCAATTGGTCATCTGTCATGTCGACACCGATTACTTTTCCATTTTCACCGACTAATTTAGAAGCGACATATACATCGACCCCTGTTCCACATCCCAAATCCAACACAGTACATCCTTCAAGTGCTGATGGAATTGGAGAGCCACAACCGTAAAATCTCTTCAAAAGTTCAGGATTAACCATTCCTCTTATTTTTTTGATATGAAGTGGCATACTATCCGAACAACTACAGATTTGAGTTTGCATTTTGCCTTCTTTTTCTGTAGTTATATTGCTGTAATATTCTGAAACTTGTTTTCTAATATCTTCCATAAATACCTCCTAATGTTATTCTAATATTATTATATCATTAATTGCAACCGCAACTATTTTTTGAGTTTTGCATTGGTTCGATTACTTTTGTAAAGAAAATCGCTGCAAGTCCTGCCCCGATTATTGGTGCAAGTACATAAACTATGAATGCATCCATTGTGAATGCGATGTTTTTCCATCCAACAAAATACGCCACGATTCTTGGGCCGAAATCTCTCGCTGGATTGAGTCCTGCATCAGTCATAGGTCCAATTGTACATATCAAAGCGGCAACTGTTAGACCGATAAATAATGGGAACAAATCGTCGCTTGGTCTACCAATGTTACAACCTTCAGTCATTGAGAAAATAATCATAACCAAAATGAAAACGCCAAGTGCTTCTGCGAAAGCCGCAACAGGCATACTGATTACGCCGTTTGCTGTGTTAGGGAACACTTCAATCCAAATACTTGATGCTGGCGTTGACACATCCATGGTCAAGTTAGCTGCATCCAAGCTTTTCTTCACAGAATCTGCAAAAAACACCCACAATGCACTAGCGCCCAAGATTGCCCCTACAAATTGTCCAAGCACATAAACTGGGAAATTCTTCCATGAACATCTTTTTGAAATACACATTGCAAAAGTAACCGCTGGGTTGAAGTGCGCACAAGACAAGTTTCTAGTAGCGTAAATCGCAATAGCGATTGCAAGACCCCACACGATACCAACTTGGAATGGACCGGTGTGAGCTTGATATAAAGTAGCCGTTGCTACAGCACCAATTCCTAAAAAACACATCAAAAATGTACCAATAACCTCACCAGTAAATCCTTGGATAAGGCTTTCTTTTGTTACAACTTCGCAGCAACAATTGTTATCTTCTGAACTCATTAGTTCACCTCCAGAAATTATTTAACGATAAATACTATCGTAATTTAATTATAAATTATAAAATATAACTAGTCAACGAAATTGATAACTTTCTATCTTAAAAGTGGTTAATGCAAAGAAAATAATATGATATTATATAAAAAAGGAATGTGATTATGAAAACTGACAAAATGATTTTAAGAAAATTTACAATAAATGATGTAGATAAAATGTATGAAAACTGGGCAAGTGACAGCAGAGTTACGAAGTTTTTGACGTGGAAGCCTCACACATCACTAAAAGAATCAGAAAAAATCATAAAACAATGGATAAATGATGACAAGAATGTGTACTTTGCGATTTGCAACACTAACAATGAAAACATTGGTTGCATATCAGCATCATTAATCAAAGAAAATCCCAAAACTTACGCTATTGGCTACTGCTTGGCATACGATTATTGGTCACAGGGAATAATGACCGAGTCTTTGAAACTCATGCTAAAATATTTGTTTGAAGAAAAAAACGCCGTAAGAGTTGAAGCCACACACGACAGGAGAAATCCTGCAAGTGGAAAAGTAATGATGAACGCAAATATGAAATATGAAGGATGCCTTAGAAAATCAGCCACAAACAACCAAGGCGTTGCAGATTCTTGTATGTATTCGATGATTGACGAAGACTACGAATGTGATTTTGTGATTCCTGAATACGATGAGATGAATTTCAGGAAAGAACTGTTGGCGGATGAAAAGACGATGAGTTTCAATGAAAAATATGGCAGAGCTATTGATTTCTCAGAAGACAAATGGCAAAGTTGGTATGACAAATGGATAAACTCTGACGACAGATTTTACTATTACATTATGGGTCATAACAAGCCTGTCGGAGAATGTTGTATATATAAGGAAGATGATAGGTGGATTTGCAGTCTAATTGTAAAAGATGAATACAGAAACAATGGCTACGGGAAAAGAGCGTTGATGTTTTTGATTGATTTGGCAAAAAAATTAGACATAGATGAACTATACGATAATATTGGTACCTGTAATCCTTCGTTGAATTTGTTTTTGAAATGTGGATTTGAAGTTGTATATACTAATGAAGAGTATTCAACTGTAAAAATCATCCTTTCTAACTTGTATTAATTTTTAGCTAGTAGTATGATGTAATATATAATTTTAATTAGATTGAACGATAGAATGGATGATTAGATGAAGAATAAGAATTTTTACAAAAGAGCAATACAGGTGGCGTGGCCGTCGGTGTTGGAGAGCTTTTTCATAGCGCTTGCGGGAATTATTGACACATACATGGTGTCTTCGATAGGAAGCTCTGCAGTTGCGGCTGTAGGTCTTACAACACAACCCAAATTCATAGCACTATCGATATTTTTCTCCATAAACATTGCTACGTCGGCACTTGTAGCCAGACGTCTTGGAGAAGAGGACAAAGAAGGAGCAAACAGGATACTTTTCACAGCGATTATCATGGGACTTGTGCTAACGGTTGTTATAAGCACTGTGATGGTGTATTTTTCGGATAGTGTTCTGAGACTTGCAGGAAGTAACTCGGACACGCATACTGATGCGCTGAATTATTTCAGAATAATAATGGGAGGAATGATTTTCAACGTAGTAAGTATGACGATAAATGCAGCGCAAAGGGGATCTGGCAACACAAGGATTGCATTTACAACTAACTTGGTATCAAGTGTTGTCAATATATTTTTCAATTACTGCTTGATAGGTGGTAATTTTGGTTTTCCGAAAATGGGAGTTTCTGGAGCAGCGCTTGCGACAGTACTTGGAACAGTCGTAAGTAGTATTATGTGTATCAGATCGCTTTTCAGAAAAGATGGTTTCGTACAAATCAAATACATTTTCAAAAAGAAAATCAAGCCAACAGTTGAAGTATTCACAAGCATCGTCAAACTTGGAACCAATTTGTTCGTTGAAAATATAGCCATGAGAATTGGTTTCTTGACAACGGCATTGATGGCAGCAGGACTTGGAACGGACACATTTGCAGCACACAACGTAGGAATGAATTTACTTAGTATTTGCTTTTCGTTTGCAGATGGAATGCAAGTTGCAGCAGTCGTTCTAACTGGCTCAAGCCTTGGCGCTGGTAAGAAAGAAAACGCGAAGATTTACGGCAAAGTCTGCCAACGAATAGGACTTATGATATCTATTGTATTGTCTGTGATATTGTTGTTATTTGGAAAAGGAATATTCCATTTGTTCTTCGACAAACTATCCATCATAGAAACTGGAGAAATCATCGCAAGATTCATCACAGTAATAGTGCTATTACAAATCTCACAAATCATCTACGGAGGATGTTTGAGAGCAGCAGGAGATGTAAAATATACATTAATCTCATCAATCATAAGTGTAACAATCATAAGAACAGCAGTAACTTATATCCTTGTGTCTGTGTTAAACATGGGAATAGTTGGAATATGGCTAGGAATCTTCTCCGACCAATTCTCCAGATATATGTTCAACTCAATCAGATTTAGACAAGGTAAGTGGGTTAACATTAAAATATAGATATATAAAAGTCGCCTCGCGGGGCGATTTTTTTGTTGTGTAAAACGAAAAACGTTAGGGAAAAATTTATGCAACACTTTGTCGCAAGTTAAAACGAAAAATGTCTAGCACGAAATTTATCACGCCTCTTGTTAGCAATAAAAACAAAAATTGTTTTAGCTAAGAATATCATTCGTAAAAAATA
>OAVX01000823.1_pt1 | contig 12251 bp, 6 predicted proteins | sample 1476471 | NCBI WGS metagenome assembly OAVX01 (sample SAMEA2580114, study PRJEB22360) | human gut metagenome | biome: human gut; feature: human-associated habitat; material: faeces | place: Denmark | collected 2008/2010
ATGTTTTGTAATAAGTGACGCATGTATGGGAGAAAAGTTGTTAACCTTATTTATGGTACTGTTCCTTGCGCTTCCGCTGTATGCGCAAATGGAAAAAGCCGATTCTTTTACGATTAAAGGCCAGGTACTGGATTCACTGACAAATGAATCCGTACCGTATGCCACATTGAGAATCGCTTTGGCGAGTACACCGGAGAAGCCAATCAAGCTGTTGGCGTGTGATATAGATAGGAAGTTCCAGACTCCGCTGAATAACATCGGAACGTATATTATCGTTATGCAATCTATCGGGAAGGCTCCGGCAGAGAAGGTATTCACCCTTTCGGATGAACGGAAAGTCATGGATCTCGGCGTGCTGTTTATGCAGGATAATAACCTGCGTTTGGAAGAGGTTACGGTCACGGCGCAGAAACCTTTGGTGAAAGCAGAGATCGACAGGATCATTTACTGTCTGGAGGATGATCCCGAGGCACAGACCAATAATACGCTTGAAATGCTTCGTAAGGTCCCGATGGTTACAGTGGACGGTGAGGATAAGATTGAGTTGAAGGGGTCTTCAAATTTTAAGGTTTACATGAACGGTAAGCCATCGAATTTGTTAAGCAATAATCCGTCGGTAGTATTGAAAAGCATGCCGGCAAGCTCGGTGAAGAACATCGAGGTTATCACGGAGCCGGGTGTGAAGTATGATGCCGAGGGAATTGGGGGGATTATCAATATCATCATGGTGAAAAACACCTTGCAGGGTTATACGGGATCGGTAAGTTTGAACACCATCACCAATGGGCGTATCTTCGGGAGCGGCTATCTGTCGCTGAAAGCCGGCAAGTTCGGATTGTCTGCCAATTACAACTGTGACCGTGACAATACGCCTTGGAACGATGCTTCTTCCATGCGTGAGGATCTGAATAATAAGGAAGAACATTATCTGAATCAGGTGGGACGTAGTAAATCGAGAGCCCCTTATCATTTCGGGAATCTGGAAGGTAGTTATGAGATCGATTCGTTGAACTTATTGACTGTAGGGATTGGTCTGTACCTCGGAACCACGAGGAGCGTCTTGGAATATGCGGTGAAGATGCTGGATGCCGACCGGAACCCCGTTTATAGTTATAACCGTAATTCGGAATCGAGCCGCAAGTCCGGCTCAGCTGACATGAATGTGGATTATCAGCGTTCCACGCGCAAGAAAGACGAACTACTCACCCTTTCGTACCGTTTCAGCCGTTCCCCGAACGATAACGAGGATTATACGGAGTTGACGGATATTCGTAACTACGAGCCGTGGTTGGGCTATCCGCAAAATAATATCAATAAGGCATCGACGAACGAGCATACCGGGCAGTTTGACTATACTACACCTACTTGGAAAGATCAGAGCTTGGAAGCGGGCATAAAGTATATCTACCGTCAGAGCCGGAGTAATACGGATCGTAAGGCCTTCAACCAGACATCACAAATGTGGGAGGAGGCGACTCCTGCGGATAGCCATTTCGATCATTCGCAACAGATCTATTCCGCCTATCTGGGATATACGATGAAATTTGGGAAATTCGGGGTGAAAGCTGGTGCGCGGGCAGAAGGGACTTCCTTGAAAGTGAGGTATGAGCTGGCACCGGATATGAATTTCGGGAACGATTCCTTCGACGTGGTGCCAAGCGCTGTCGTATCGTACCAGCTTAGTATGAGCCAGCAGCTTCGTCTGGGATATAATATGCGTATCCAACGACCGGGTATCTGGTACCTGAATCCGTATGTGAGCAATGCGGATCCGCAGAACATCTCTTATGGTAACTCGAACTTGGATTCGGAGAAGAGTAACGGTGTGAACCTGAATTATAGTATATTCGCCCAAAAGTTCAGTTTCAATACAAGTATCTCTTATACATTTATAGATAACTCAATCGAGCGGTATACGTTTATCGATCCGGCGGATCCAGGAATTTTCCGGACTACTTACGGGAATATCGGGAAGAGGCAGACTACCGGCCTTTTTGTTTACGGTAGTTGGAATCCGATCCCCCTGTTCCGCGTTAACTTGAATGGAAGCTTGAGCTATACGGATTTGAGGAGCGAAAAGAATGACATGGCGAACAGTGGCTTTAGCGGGCGTGTCTTCGCCGGGGCTCAGTTTAACTTACCACTCGATATCCGGTTGAATCTGAATGGAGGCTTTATCTCTTCGGCGATACAGCTGCAAGGGAGGCGTTCGCCGTTGAATTTCGCTACAGTCTATGTGAGCAGGGATTTTTTGAAGAAGAAACTGTCCGTATCCCTCTATTTTTACGATATGTTTTGGAAACGCAGGAAAATGGAGGCTACGATCTACGACGATACTTTCCATAGGCAAGATATCTGCTATTCTCCGACGCGTACATTTGGTATCGGCATCTCCTATCGTTTCGGTAATTTGAAAGACGCTATCAAGAAGGTGAAACGTGGTATAAGGAACGATGATGTAAAGGCTTTGGAGAGCGGTTCATAAAGGATATAGATGAGGAAATATGCAACTTATCGGTATCAAAGCTCGTCTTTGTATGAAAATAAAGTTTTTTCAGACTTTTTGTGAGGAAAAAATGCTTACGAACGTATATAATGTCTTTATTTGTACGAATCAATCGTAAACAGTGTGATTTAGTACAAAAAGTTGAGAGATAAGTATAGTATTATGTAATAGATGATGAACGTATGAAAGAAAAATTGTTTGCCTTATTTTGGGTACTGTTTTTTGCGCTTCCTCTGTATGCGCAAGCGGACAAGACTGGTTCCTATTCTATCAAGGGACAAGTGCTGGACTCGCTAAGCAATGAGTCTGTACCCTATGCGACGTTGAGAATTGCTTTAGCGAAAACCCCCGAGAAGCCGGTCAAGCTTTTAGCGTGTGATGTGGATGGTAAGTTTCAGGCACCATTGAGTAGCGCCGGTAAATACATCATCTCTATGCAATCTATAGGAAAAGCTCCTGCCGAGAAAACATTTACGATCTCGGATAAACAGAGGAACTTGGATTTGGGTAAGTTGTATATGCAGGAGGATAACCAGCGGCTGGGGGAAGTGACGGTTACGGCGCAGAAACCTTTGGTGAAGGCTGAGATCGATAAACTTACCTATAGCTTGGAAGATGACCCCGAGGCACAGACCAACAATACGTTGGATATGTTGCGCAAAGTGCCGATGGTAACCGTGGATGGAGATGACCAAATCCAATTGAAAGGTTCAACGAACTTCAAGATCTACATGAATGGTAAACCCTCTAACCTGTTGAGTAATAATCCTGCTGAGGTATTAAAGAGTATGCCGGCCAATTCCGTGAAAAACATAGAGGTGATCACAGACCCGGGCGCTAAGTATGACGCCGAGGGTATCGGTGGTATTATTAATATCATTACAACGAAAAATGCTCTACAAGGATATACTGGTACGGTTCGTGTGAACGGTAGTTCGTTGGGGCGTGTAGGCGGTGGTGGTTATGTATCTCTAAAAGCCGGAAAATTAGGACTTACCGCCAACTATAACTATAATCGGGAGCAGGACCCATGGAATGACGCTAACTCCGTACGGGAAGATTTGCAAAATGACGGGGAACACTTCTTGACACAAAATGGACGTAGAAAGAGCCGTGGACCGTTCCAATTTGGTTATTTGGAGGGAAGTTATGAGATCGACTCTTTGAATCTATTGACCGTTGGCGCGAACTTATTCCGTGGCGAGATGAAAAGTTTCTCGGAGTATAACGTGAATATGCAGGATATCAATCATAATCCGGTCTACAGTTATAACCGGAACTCGGAAACGACAGAGACATTTGGTTCTACGGACGTGAACGTGGATTACCAGCACTCTACCCATAAGAAGGATGAGTTGCTGACGGTCTCTTACCGTTTCAGCCATTCTCCGAATGATAGTAAGGATTATACGGAATTAGAGAATGTCGTGAATTACAATCCTTGGCTCGGCTATCCGCAAAATAATATCAATAAGGCTTCTACGAATGAGCACACCGGACAGGTGGATTATACGACTCCTACATGGAAGGACCAGACCTTGGAGGTTGGCGCGAAATACATATTCCGCCAGAGCCGGAGTAATACAGATCGTACCGCTTTCAACGATTCGCTGAATATATGGGAAGATGTTACTTCCAAGGATAGCCATTTCCGTCATACCCAACATATCTATTCCGCTTATCTGGGCTATTCGATGAAGTTTGATAAGTTTGGCGTGAAAGCGGGTGTCCGTGCGGAAGGAACTTCTTTGGATGTGAAATACGAGATGGCTCCCGATATGAATTTTGACACCCATTATTTCGACGTGGTGCCAAACGCTACGATCTCTTATCAACTGAGCATGGCGCAACAGCTTCGCTTGGGATATAATATGCGTATCCAGCGTCCGGGTATCTGGTATTTGAATCCTTATGTAAACAATGCGGATCCGCAGAATATATCCTTCGGTAACCCGAATCTGGACTCTGAGAAAAGTAATAATATTAACTTGAACTATAGTATGTTCGCCCAGAAATTCAGCATTAACGCGAGCGCTACTTATACGTTCGTGAATAATTCGATCGAGCAATATACCTTTATCGATCCGAAGAACCCGGGTATTTTCCAGACTACTTATGGTAATATAGGAAAGAAACAATCTACGGGCTTGTTCGTATACGCAAATTGGAACCCGGTTCCTTTGTTCCGTATTTATATGAATGGAGGTGTGGATTATACGGATTTGAAGAGCGATATGAATGATATGGCGAACAGTGGTTTCAGCGGACGTATATTCGCCGGTACGCAGTTTAATTTCCCGATGGATTTTCGCTTGAACTTGCATGGAGGATATTTCTCTCCTTGGATTCAGTTGCAGGGTAAACGTTCTCCATTCTATTTTACGGGAATCTCCGTAAATAAGGATTTCTTGAAGAAAAAGCTCTCGGTTCAGTTGTCTTTCCAGAACCCGTTCTGGAAACGAATGAAGATGGAAAACACTTCTTCAGACGATACGTTCTTCCGCCGTGAGACCAATTACCGAACGATGCGCATGTTACAAGTTAGCGTATCCTATCGTTTCGGTACCTTGAAAGATGCTATCAAGAAAGTAAAACGCGGTATCAATAACGATGATGTGAAGAGCGGCGGCTCTGGCGGCGGCGAGTAGCAGATGTAAGTACAGGATTGAACACGGAACACACAGCGATACACTGAGGTATATAGTATCAGTCCGTGTGTTTCGTGTATTCCGTGTTCAATATAATAATTAAACCTTTTCTTTTGCCGTCTTCTATATACTTTCTATCTTTACGATCCGAAAAACAGTTGGAGAATGAAGAATAGACTATTTGTTAACAATAATACCATCATACTATTCCTTTTTATTATAGGAAGTTTCCTATTCATAGAGTTGAATTTTCGGTATTGGTATCGTTTTCTGGAGCAGTATATGATGTTTCAGACTACCGGTAGTTATTTCCAAGACCGATTGGCCGAACCGGGTGGATTGAATGAATATGTGACTGAGTTCTTATCGCTTGCGTTTATCCATCCTTATGGAGCTTCGGTAGTGATCGCTTTATTATTAGGACTGATCTCCGGCTGTTTTTTCCTTTACTTAAAAGCTTGTGGGGTGCGTGCCTCTATGTTGGCGGCTATTCTTCCCTCTTTTTTAATTTGGATCTATCCGCAGGAGTCAATCGCCTTGTTGACGATGCTCGCTTTCGTGCAGGTTCTTGCGTATTTGTATACTTCAATCAAGATTGATTGGCTTCGTTATCTCTTTGGCTTCTTGTTTTTGGGGGGCTCTTATTTTTTTGCGGCACCCGCTAATTTATTGTTGGCCTTATTGATCGCAGTTTATGAGTGTTGTGCTAAAGAGGATAAGGCTCGTTTTGGAGTAGCCATTATCGCTATCGCTTGGGGAGGTTTGCTACCGTTGATCGCCATGCGTACGGTTTATATTCTTCCGATGCGAGAAGCGTTCTTCAGCAAACATCTATGCCATCCCGAATATCCGATACCTAATTCTTTAGGATATATCGGGCTTTCATATCCTTTGATCGTTTTAATTCTTTATTATGTAAGGAACCGGGTTTTTATCCGTAAGGAATCTTGGAAGCGAATCGTTTCTTACGCTTTCCTTCTGATAGCGATGACTTATGGGATTCTCTATAAGAAAGACCCGATGGAGCAGGCCTATCGGTACGATTACTATGCACGGCAGGGAGAATGGCAAGAGATCGTCTCACATGCTCGTGCGCATTCGGTCCGGGATATGGATGCCCTGATTTATTTGAATCTGGCTTTATCACATACGGGACGATTTTCTGACGATTTGATGCGTTTCCCTCAGATCGGGGTGGAGGGCTTTATCCCGCACGATCCGAAAAGCCGGATGGGATTGATCGAGGCGAGCGAGGTAGCTTGGCAAGTAGGGCAGGTAAACGCAGCGCAACGTTTCGCCTTTGTGGGTGTATTAAGTTCGCAACGTTGCGTGCAGCCTCGTTTGATGAAGCGTTTGGTGGAGACTTATCTGGTAACCGGCGAATACCGTGCCGCCGAGAAATATATTAAGATCCTTGAATCGACTCCCCACTACAGGGATTGGGCAAAAGCGCAGCGCCCGTTGCTCGACTCCGTGGTTTGTGCCTCTACCGATTGGATAAAGGCGAAGCGGGCGGTACTTCCGGTAACGGATAATCCCTTAGACTTGACCTTGACATTTCCCAATGCGCTGGCTTTCTTGATCGACGATCATGCCGATAATCGTCCGGCTTTTGAGTATGGAATGGGATACTTGTTGGTTTATAAAGACTTGATGACATTTATGCATTATATGGAATTGATGAAAGAGCGAGGCGAGTCATTTCCCGTTCTCTATCAGGAGGCTATATGCCTGTTTTTCGCTGCCGTGCAGAAAGACCCGGAGGCGTTCAAAAGCTATCCGATCAGTCCGGAGGTACAAAACCGCTTTCTGCAATTTATGAAAGTGGCTTGAGGCATGCCTCCTGCCGCCTTGAAAGCGCAGTTTGGCGATACCTATTATTATTACGCTCAATTTACCCCGACTCCTAAACGACAATAATTATGATGGATAATACGAGGAAACGAAAGATCGTCCGAAACTTTGTGATCGGATATTTACTATTGCAAGTTCTGGTTATTGTACTATACTTGGGTTTTTGGGCGGTACATCCGGGTGGCTTTGTTGTAGCCGAGAACGAACGCATGTCTCCCCCGCCGATGTTCCCGGATTACCAAGGGGTTACTATACCTTATAATATAGCCCCATTGAATTTCCGTATTGACGTGCCCGCTGAAAAATGCTATGCGAAGATCGAGGGTAGCGAGCAAGGGGTGTTTGAGTATTACGGAACGAATACGATCTGTTTTAAGTCCAAGGATTGGGAACGGCTTACCCGTGCGAATAAGGGTAAGGCCTTTTTTGTAACGATCGCGACGAAAGAGGGAGACGAATGGACTAAATGGGCACCATTCTCTGTCTATATCAGTGATCAAGCGATCGACTCTCATTTAGTATACCGTTTGATAGAGCCGGGATACGAGAAATGGCATATTGTGGGTATTTATCAGCGGAATTTGGAGTCGTTTGACGAACAGCCGATTATCCGTAACGATATGACTGGCTATAATTGTATGAACTGCCATTCTTTTTGTATGGGAGATCCGGGGCAGATGATGTTCCATATGCGTGCGGCGAATGGGGGAACTTATATTGTCCAAGACAAGAAAATCAGTAAATTGAATACGAAAACGAAGGAGACGATCAGTAATATGACGTATCCTTTCTGGCATCCTTCCGGGTGCTATATCACCACATCGGTAAATGATATCAAACAGTTTTTCCATTCCGTGAAAGAGAAAAAGATGGAAGTGTTCGACTTGGAGTCCGATGTGGTGGTGTATGACGTGAAAAACAAAGAAATCCTTTCGAAAGCCTCATTGATCACAAAAGATGCATTCGAGACTTTCCCCGCGTTCTCTCCGGATGGTAAATGGCTTTATTTCTGTACGGCCCCGGCCCAGAAGATGCCGGAGAATTATGATAAGGTACGTTATAATCTCTGTCGTGTCGCGTTTGATCCGGATCGTGGCGAGATCAGCTTCCCGATCGATACGTTGGTACATGCGGATAGCTTGAGCTATACATTTCCCCGTATCTCTCCCGATGGACGTTTCCTGATGTACACGGAAACCGCTTATGGGCAGTTCCCTATTTGGCACCCGGATGCGGAGATCCGGATGATGGATTTGGAGAATCGGACAGCGATGGATATGTCTGCGTTGAATAGCCCGGATACGGATAGCTATCATTCTTGGAGTAGTAATAGTGATTGGGTCGTATTTAGTAGCCGCCGGGATAACGGTTTATATACTTTACCTTATATTTGTTATATAGGGAAAGACGGTAAGCCTTCGAAACCGTTCTTATTGCCTCAAGAAGATCCGGATAAGTATGACTATCAGTTGTATTCCTACAATATTCCGGAATTGACGAAAGGCGCCGTAGAGGTCAGCCCCTATGAGATCCAGCAAGTAGCCGAGAAAAATAAACCGGAGCAGGTTCGGTTTAAATGACCGGATCTATTTATATTCGCGTATAAATAAGAGATAAGATGACAAAAGATATTATAGCCGAATCTGTACAAAACGATTTACGGTATTTGCAATTGTTGGCACGGAGTTTCCCGACGATTGCGGATGCCAGTACGGAGATCATTAATCTGGAGGCGATCTTGAACCTACCGAAGGGTACGGAGCACTTCTTGAGTGATTTACATGGCGAGGATCAAGCCTTTAGCCATGTGCTGCGAAACGCTTCCGGTGCCGTAAAGCGCAAGGTGAACGAGATTTTCAGTAATACGCTCCGGGAATCCGAGAAGAAGGAGCTTTGTTCCTTGATTTATTATCCAGAGGATAAGCTGGAACTGATCAAGAGTCAAGAGCAAGATCTGGAAGATTGGTACCAAGTGACCTTGAATCAATTGGTACGTGTTTGCCGGAACGTGTCCTCCAAATACACCCGTTCGAAAGTACGTAAGGCTTTACCCAAGGAGTTCTCCTATATTATTCAGGAGTTATTGCACGAGTCTTCCGTAGAGCCGAATAAATCCGCTTATGTGGATCAGATTATTTGTACGATCATCTCCACGGGACGTGCGGACGATTTCATTATCGCTATGTGTAACTTGATCCAACGGTTGACAATCGACCTGTTACATATCATCGGCGATATTTACGATCGGGGTCCGGGTGCTCATCTGATCATGGATATCCTTTGCGATTACCATAATTTCGATGTTCAATGGGGTAATCATGATATCTTATGGATGGGAGCCGCTTCTGGTAATTTGGTAAGTATCGCCAACGTGATTCGTATGTGTTTACGCTTTGGTAATATGGCTACCATATAAGATGGATATGGCATCAATCTTTTGCCGTTGGCCACTTTCGCGATGGAGGCGTACGGGGATGATCCTTGCGCGTTATTCATGCCGAAAACAAAGTTCGCCGATAATGCAATGGATGAGAAGACCACCCGTTTGATCGCCCAGATGCACAAGGCGATCACCATCATCCAGTTCAAGCTGGAGGGTGAGATCATCCGCCGTCGTCCGGAGTTTGAGATGGATGACCGGATGTTGTTGCACCATATCGATCTGAAGCGGGGAGTGGTTCATATCGATGGAAAGGATTATACGCTTAAAGATACTAACTGGCCTACTTTAGACCCGAAAGATCCGTATCGTCTTTCTATTGAGGAGGAGGATTTGATCCGAAAGATCTTGCATTCTTTTGAGAGCAGCGAGAAGATGAAAAAGCATATGCGTTGTTTCTTCCGGCATGGGGGAATGTATCAGGTTTGTAATTCCAATTTACTGTTTCATGCCTCTATCCCGATGAATCCGGATGGGACGTTTAAGTCAGTACGTATCTTGGGGCAGGATTATAAGGGCCGTGCTTTGTTGGACCGTGTAGACCAACTGATCCGTACGGCTTATTTCAAGACCGGGGAGCAGGAAGAAGTGGAATATGCGCATGATTATATCTGGTATCTTTGGGGCGGCAAGGACTCTCCGTTATTCGATAAAAGCAAGATGGCTACTTTCGAGCGTGCCTTTATCGAAGAGGCCGAGACTCATAAGGAGGAAAAAGGCGCTTATTATACGTTACGAGAGCAAGAGGAAATTTGTGATAGGATATTGGATGAGTTTGGGGTGACCGGTATGCATCGGCATATCATCAACGGACATGTCCCTGTCCGTTCCAATCAAGGTGAGAATCCCATCAAGGCGAATGGCAAGATGTTGGTAATCGATGGTGGTTTCTCCCGTCCGTATCATTTGGAAACCGGTATCGCGGGCTATACATTAGTATATCACTCCCGTGGTTTCCAGCTTGTGCAACACGAACCCTTCGAATCCCGGGCGAAAGCGATCGAGGAAGGCTTGGATATCAAATCCACTACGATCGTGGTAGAATTAAGCTCCCATCGCCAGATGGTGAAAGATACGGATAAGGGTGCGGATCTTCAAAGCCAGATTAAGGACTTGGAGAAACTGCTTTATGCGTATCGGAATGGGTTGATAAAGGAGAAGGAGAGGATGGAGCGGTAGTTCCTGACAGATAGGGTATCGGACATACTGTAACGCTCCCCTAATGCCCATAAGCATTTGGGCACACGTTCATTCTTTCAAACGCCTAGTAGGTAAGAGCGCAATATTCAAGATCGGGGGACAAGAAGAGGCAAAGAATCTACTACATTGATCCTCATATAAAAAAGGTCTATGGTATTGACAAATATCCAATAGAATAATAGAAGATACAAAACAAGCAACGCCCCGTCACAGACTTACGAATAAGTTGGTGACGGGGCATTACTTTCTAAGAATGTCTTCACTTTCAACATCAATAGAATCCGAAAACCTTTGTCACCTGTTGACCGGTAGACGCAAGAGGACCTGATAGAGTAACCGTACAGCCACGTGATCCTCCTGTCTTGAAGAATATTTCACATAAATGGCTATCAGAGATATAAGATGATATACCATTACCGGAGACAGACCAATTATAGGAAGATAATACGGGATTACTTACGACAATTGTAAGCCTTGTGGGTGTATTGTATCCGGGAATCTGGTTTGCGGTCATCAACTCAATCTGCCCGGAGAAAGTATCACCTGTAAAATATCCTTCTAGCATCAGAGGGTCAGAAGCTCTATACGCTTCTTGGGAGGCTTCCACATAATTAGCGGGCTTTTCCGCATAGTTCGCAACGGCGACGAGTAACATCGCAAGTAAAATCAAATACTTCTTCATGTTCGTATTATTTTAAGATTATACAAAAAGGGCTAGACGAAACCTAAAAAGTCTCATCTAGCCCATAGAATATTTTAGAATGCGGGATAACCCGGGTTCTGTTTTAAGTTCTGGTTCGTTTGCCATGCGTCTTGAGAGATCGGGAAGATATTCATGTAGTCTTTCCCTTTCGTTTCAGATTTCAGCCAACGAGCGTTTTGGAAAGTTCCAAAGCGAATATTGTCTTGACGTGCGTGGCATTCCCATGCCAACTCGAACTTACGTTCTAAGGCGATCTTTTCTAGATCTACGGATGCGTAATTGTGGTTAGAGTTACCGTAAGCACGTTCGCGGACCGCATTGACCAAACGTGTAGCCTCCGCATTGTTGCCTCCTGTGCGTATCAAACACTCTGCTTTCATCAAATATACATCAGCCAGACGGAAGATATGGAAATCATTCTCCATCGCATTAGTTAAGGACTTATCGAAAGTCCATTTGTTACAACGAGCGCCGTCTTCTTGGTTCACGTCACCCCAAATCGTACCATCACGTTCCGTTCCGGGGATAACTGTAACTTCCGGAGTGTGTATCAAAGGACGGTCGTGTGCCGTGATCAACACTTTCCCAGTAGCTGGGTCGATACTTGGACCTACTAAGAAAGAGCCTTCATAACGAGGATCTTCCTTGTCGAATAGCAATACATAATCCGGCTGTGCGCAAATACCGTTCCATGCGCTGAAAGTAGCTCCAAGAGGTATATTATCTTTATAGTGCAAAGTACGGTAATGTAATTGATTTTGCCATTCCGTATCGTTCGCACTAAAGCAGCAAGCCAAGATAGCTTCTCTTGATTGTTGGTTATTTACTTGGAAATTTGTTTTCCAGTTAGCCTCTAATATATAAGGAAGCCCCATCACGACATCACAAGCGTCAGCGGCC
>OAVX01000837.1_pt1 | contig 12065 bp, 6 predicted proteins | sample 1476471 | NCBI WGS metagenome assembly OAVX01 (sample SAMEA2580114, study PRJEB22360) | human gut metagenome | biome: human gut; feature: human-associated habitat; material: faeces | place: Denmark | collected 2008/2010
GGGCAGCTTGAGAGGGGTGGGCGCGTCCGGCCGGCCGGCCGCCACGGTCGTCGCCTGCGAGAATCTGGACAATGCGCGCAAGGTGGCGTCCGCCTGCACGACCAGTTACTTCAAGGCGTTCATCACTTCCGACGTGATCGGACTGGAGATGTGCGGGTCGTTGAAGAACGTCGTCGCGCTCGCAGTCGGCATGGCCCGTGGAGCCGGATACGGCGAGAACACCGCCGCGATGATCGAGACGCGTGGACTGGCGGAGCTGACCGCGCTTGGCAAGGCCGCAGGTGCCGATCCGAAGACGTTCGCCGGTCTCGCCGGCGTGGGCGATCTGACCGCCACCTGCGGCTCGCCCCTGAGCCGCAATTACACGTTCGGCGCGAATCTGGGCAAGGGCCTGAGCGTCGAGGAGGCCACGAAGGTGAGCAACGGCGTCGCCGAGGGCGTGCCGACCACCGACGCCGTGGTCGCGCTCGGCGACGAGCTCGACGTGCCGACTCCGCTCGCCTACGCGATGAGCCGCGTGCTGAACGAAGGCATATCCTGCCAGCAGATGCTCTCCGAACTACTCGGCACCGAGATCACCGAGGAGTAGGCTGCATTAACCACCCCCAGTCTCGCTGCGCTCGACAGCCCCCGTCAGCGGGGGCGTTAGCATATGCCCCGCAGCGAGACGGGGTGGTTCGCGCCATCGGCAAAGCTAATCTCACCGGTGCCCACCCTGCTGAGTTTGGCGGGTTTTGCAAGAGGCGAATTGTTACGGGGCGGTGCGCCATCGCACGTATTAGGCTATGACCCAGTATGTGCAAAACATGGCATGGGAGGAAAACATGGCTGAAACGGCCAAGATTCGCGTTGTGGTGATGTATGGCGGCAAGGCCGACGAGCATTCGATTTCCTGCATTTCGACTGCCGGCGTGCTGCGTGCGCTTGACACCGACCGGTTCGAGCCGGTGCCGGTGGGCATCACCAAGCAGGGCCAGTGGATCGTGGACGGCGAGGACCCGCGCGGATGGGATATGGCCGACGGTCTGCCGGTCGTCGAGAAGACTCCCGGCTCGCGCGACGTCGTGCTGGACGTGGCGCTCGGGCAGGATGGCTTCTTCGCCCGCAATGACGACGGCACGCTGAGCTCGCTGGGGCACGTTGACGCGGTGCTGCCGGTTCTGCACGGCCCGTATGGCGAGGACGGCACGATTCAGGGTCTGCTGGAGATGATGGATGTGCCGTACGTCGGTTGCGGCGTGCTCGCGTCCGCCGCGTGCATGGACAAGCATTACACGAAGGTGCTGCTGGCCGCCGCCGGCATTCCGGTCGCTCCCGGCATCACCGTGGACGCGCGCGGCTTCGACGCGGCGTCGCGGTTCGCCGCTGATGCCGATGGTCTGCTCGCTCAGGTCGAGGAGACCGGACTGGCGTACCCGCTGTTCGTCAAGCCGTCCCGCGCCGGATCGAGCTTCGGTGTGACCAAGGTGGAGCATGCCGGTGACGCCGCCGAGCTGGCCGCCGCCGTGTTCGAGGCGAGCCATCATGATTGGCGAATCCTGATCGAACAGGGCATCGACGCGCGTGAGATCGAGTGCGCGGTGCTGTGCCCGAAGGCCGGCAGTGAGCCGCAGGCCAGCTGGCCGGGCGAGATCGTGCTCGACAAGCGCAACAGCGGCGGCGACCAGTTCTACGACTTCGACAGCAAGTACATGGATTCGTCGGCGAGCCATGTGGAGGTGCCGGCGAATCTGCCTCAGGAGACTCTGCAGCAGGTGCGCGAGACCGCGATCAAGGCGTTCAAGGCGGTGGATGGCGCCGGCCTGAGCCGCGTGGACACGTTCGTGACGCCGGACGGCGAGGTGATGGTCAATGAGATCAACACGATGCCCGGTTTCACGCCGATCTCCATGTATCCGAAGGCATGGGAGGCGACCGGCATCGGCTATACCGAGCTGATCACCAAGCTGATCGACGGCGTGCTGCGCTAGAAACCGACGGCACGGTTAGGAGGAACACTATGGGAAAACATGTTGGCGGCAAGCTGGTGCTTGCCGGAGCCGTAGCCGCGGGCGCCGCGGTCTGGGCCATCAAGCCGCGTTCGTTCAGCGACAAGCAGCGTCATTTCGTGCCGTCGGTTCCGGACGTATGGTATGCGCATCGTGGCCTGCATGACGCGGGATCGGGACTGACGCCGGAGTATGCGGCGCACAGCGGCGAGTATGTGGCGCTGGCGCGTCGCTGCGCATTGTGCGCGGGATACGGGACAGCTGACTTCAGCGGCTCTATCGCCCCGGAGAATTCGCTGGCTGCGTTCGCCGCCGCCTGTGAGGCCGGATTCGGCATCGAATTGGACGTGCAGCTCACCAAGGACGGCCGCGTGGTGGTCGTGCATGACGATAACCTGTTGCGCGTGGCCGGAGATCCGCGCAAGATCGCCGACCTGACGTATGAGGAGCTGTCGCGCATCCCGCTGTTCCCTGCGCCCGCGAAGCCGGGGGATGCCGAGGCGGCGCCCGTCGCCGACCCGGTGGCCGCCGCACAGTTCGCTCCGCAGGGCTACTACCAGCACGTGCCGCTGTTCGTCGACGTGCTGCGCGTGATCGCGGGACGTGTACCGGTGATCGTGGAGTACAAGTTCACCGACAACGCCGCGTGGGGCGAGCGGGCGGACGAGCTGATGGAGAAGGGCGACCAACTGCTGCAGGCGTATGACGGCCCGTATGTGATCGAGTCGTTCCATCCGGGCGCGGTCAACTGGTACAAGGAGCACCGTCCGGGGGTGTGCCGCGGCCAGTTGGCAGAGCCGGCGTCGCTCACCGGTACCGGGGCCAAGGAGTGGCTGGCCGGGCTGTTGGCGTTCGATTGGATCTCCCGTCCGGACTTCGTGGCGTTCGACTGGCATGGCGGCCCCTCTCCGCAGCTGCGGGCCGCACGCTGGATGGGCGCGATACCGGTGTCGTGGACGGTTCGCAGCGCGGACGAACTCGCCGAATGCGACCAGTATTTCGACCGCCACATCTTCGAGTCGTTCGTTCCGGATAGCAAATAGTCCTTTTATATAGTGCGTGCCCCCGTCGCGAAGCGACTGGGGGCATTAGCGTCCGTAAGTGCGCGCCGAAACGACAAGTGCGCGCACTTACGGACGCAAACAGACCCATTTGCGTCCGTAAGTGCGCAGGATCGTCGTTTCGGCGCGAACATATGAACGCAAATCACCTCCAGTGAGCATCGCATCGGCCAGTTGGCTCTTCCAGCGCTCCAATAAGTAAGGTAAGTTAACAAATAGCGGAAAACTTCCGCGAGACAGTGTTGTCGCGACGGGGAAAAATCACTGTTCTTTGAGGGGATTTGCACAGGTTTTTTCACGCATACCCATTGGTATATGGCGAAAATTTCTATTTTCCTTGGAAATTAATAATGTTAACAACACACGTTCTTGTATTTTGTTAAGAGTGTTATCATAGAAAACTGAGATGCGCGTGTCGGGCTTCCGTCATGCGTATCCGCTCAAGGTTAAGCCTTAGTACTCCATGATGAAGGTAAGGAAATATGAGAAAACGAGTGGTTTCAGTGGCCCTTGCGGTTGCACTCGCTGTCGCCCCACTGGGGGTGGGCAGCACAGCGTCCGCCGCGCCGCTTTCTGCAAGTGATTTGCAGACTCTCGCGCTCCGTTCAGCGGCTAGCTCCAATGACGCGAACGCCAACGATGTCGCCACCGTCGCGGACGATGCTGCCGTGAACGGCTGGACGATTGACCGCAACACCGCCAAAGGCGGCGAAATTCTTGCAGCCGGCACTGGCGATTATGCGGGATGGACTCATTTCAAGTCCACCTCCGCCAACGGCAATGCCACCAGCAGCAGTGGCTATCCGGCTGTCGCCATTAGCGGCAAGACGATTGACCTGACTCGGGCTGGAGAGTTCTCCATCAAGGTCAAGTCCCCGCAGGCTGGTTCCGCGAACCGTTTCGGCTTCTACCTCGGCTACAAGGATCCGGGCAACGCCCTGTTCCTGGGCTATGACAAGGGGGGCTGGTTCTGGCAGAAGTATGTCGGCGGCAATGGCGATTGGTACAACGGCACACGTGTCGCTGCCCCTGCCGCGAACGCTGAAATCACCGTCAACGTCTCCTGGACTGCCGCCAAGGTTGCCACGCTGACTATTGACGGACAGAAGGCGTTCGATGTGGATTACTCCTCGATGACCGCGCTGACCGACAAGCTCGCCATGAAGGCCGGCTCTTACTCCGGCACCAGCGAAGTCACTGATGTCTACTTCAAAAACTTCACCGTGGGTGAAGTCGCCAAGCACAACGTGACCGGCAAGGTCGTCGACGCCAGCGGCGCCGCCATCGCCGGCGCCGAAGTCGTCACCGGCAAGAACTCCGCCACCACCGCGGCGGACGGCACCTTCACCCTCACCGGCCTCGCCGCCGGCGACTACACGCTGACCGTGTCCGCCGAAGGCTACGATGACGCCACCAAGACCGTCACCGTCGCCGATGGCAATGCCTCAGTCGGCAACATCACGCTGAACAAGTCGGCCGAAGTCGCTACTGAGACGCTCTCCACCGCCGCCATGGACGTGCGCGTGAAGAAGAACTTCCCGTCCGTGTACGACTACACGATGAAGAAGCTCGACGGCAAGATCATGTACGGCCAGCCGAAGGACGTGCGCGTCATCACCATTAACGGCACCGACGTGACGCTGAAGGACTCCGACGTGACCTTCAAGAAGGTCAGCGCGACCGAGGCCCAGTACACGCTGAACGTCAAGAGCGGCGACAAGATCAACGCGGTCGTCACCGTGCAGATCAAGGTCGTCGACAATACGCTCAAGCTCAACGTCACCAAGATCGTGAACAAGGCGGATGACGCCAAGACCGAGGCCGAGGAGAACCCGGTCCAGACGATTGCGTTCCCGAACCAGAGCCTCATCTCCGTGCGCTCCGGTCAGGACGGCGCCCAGTTCACCGGCGCCCGCATGTCGTCCGACACTGCCAGGCCCGGTGACACCAACTTCGACATCACCGCCGACACCACGGTCAGCAATGCGAACGACTACACCTACGGCTTCGTCTCGGGCAATGGCCTGAGCGCCGGCCTGTGGTCCAACTCCGAGCACGACGGCACCACCGTCGGCAACACCGTCGCCGGCGGTGCGAGGAACACCCGCGTGCTCACCTCCACCCAGAAGGTCGGCAAGGCCACCTCCTTCGGTCTGGGCACTGCACCGTGGTACTACCACCGCGTCGTGACCGACACGAAGAAGAACACCTACACCGTCGAAGAGACCGACATGCCGAAGATGGCCGTCGCCATCGCCGGCGACGAGAACGAGGACGGCACGGTCAACTGGGAAGATGGCGCGATCGCATACCGCGACATCATGAACAACCCATACAAGTCCGAGGAAGTGCCCGAGCTGGTCGCATGGCGCATCGCCATGAACTTCGGCTCCCAGGCGCAGAACCCGTTCCTGACCACGCTTGACAACGTCAAGAAGGTCGCCCTCAACACCGACGGCCTCGGCCAGTCCGTGCTGCTCAAGGGCTACGGCAACGAAGGCCACGACTCCGGCCATCCGGACTACGGCGACATCAACACCCGCGCCGGCGGCGCCGCGGACATGAACACCCTGATGGAGAAGGGCACCAAGTACGGCGCCCGCTTCGGCGTGCACGTCAACGCGTCCGAAATGTACCCGGAAGCCAAGGCCTTCAGCGAGGACATGGTGCGTCGCAACTCCAGTGGCGGCCTGAGCTACGGCTGGAACTGGCTGGATCAGGGCATCGGCATCGACGGCATCTACGATCTCGCCTCCGGCATGCGCAAGTCCCGCTTCGCTGACCTCAAGAGCAAGGTCGGCGACAACATGGACTTCATCTACCTCGACGTGTGGGGCAACAACACCTCCGGCGCCGAGGACTCGTGGGAAACCCGCAAGATGAGCCAAATGATCAACCAGAACGGCTGGCGTATGACCACCGAATGGGGCGCCGGCAACGAGTATGACGCAACCTTCCAGCACTGGGCCGCCGACCTTACCTACGGTGGTTCCGCCATGAAGGGCGAGAATTCTCAGGTCATGCGCTTCCTGCGCAACCACCAGAAGGACAGCTGGGTCGGCGACTACCCGTCGTACGGCCAGGCCGCGAACGCCCCGCTGCTCGGCGGCTACAGCATGAAGGACTTCGAAGGCTGGCAGGGACGCAACGACTACGCCGCGTACATCAGGAACCTGTACACGCACGACGTGTCCACCAAGTTCATCCAGCACTTCAAGGTCGTCCGCTGGGTCAACAGCCCGCTCGACGCCACCTCCGTGAAGGATGCCTCCGTCAACAACGGCAACGAGCAGATCACGCTGAAGGACGACCACGGCAACGTCGTCGTCCTGTCCCGTGGCTCCAACGACACCAACAACACCGCGTACCGCAACCGCACCATCACGCTCAACGGCATCACCGTGGCGTCCGGCGCGGTCTCCCCGGGCAACAGCAACACCGTCAAGGGCACTGAGTCCTACCTGCTGCCGTGGCTGTGGGACGTGAACACCGGCAAGCTCGTCAAGTCCTCCGATGAGAAGCTGTACCACTGGAATACCCAGGGCGGCACCACCGAGTGGACCCTGCCGAAGGATTGGCAGAACCTCGCCTCCGTCAAGGTGTACCAGCTCACCGACCAGGGCAAGACCAACGAGAAGACCGTCGCCGTCTCCGGCGGCAAGATCTCGCTGACCGCCGAGGCCGAGACCCCGTACGTCGTGACCAAGGGCTCCGAGAAGCAGATCTCCGTCAAGTGGAGCGAAGGCATGCACGTCGTGGACGCCGGCTTCAACGGCGGCCAGAACACCCTCAAGGACAACTGGGCCGTCTCCGGCACCGGCAAGGCCGAGGTCGAAGGCACCAACAACGCCATGCTGCGCCTGACCGGTGACGTGAAGGTCTCCCAGAAGCTCACCGACCTGACCGCGGGCAAGCGTTACGCGATCTACGTGGGCGTGGACAACCGCACCAACTCCCCGGCCAAGATCACCGTGACCAACGGCACCAAGGTCCTCGCCACCAACGAGACCGGCAAGTCGATCGCCAAGAACTACATCAAGGCGTACGGCCACAACACGTACTCGAACACTGAAGGCGGCAGCAGCTACTTCCAGAACATGTACGTGTGGTTCGTGGCTCCGGAAAGCGGCGACGTCAAGGTGACGCTCTCGCACTCCGGCGCATGCGACAACACCGACCATGTGTACTTCGATGACGTGCGCGTGCTTGAGAACGGTTACAAGGGCCTGACGCTCAACGCTGACGGCACGCTGAAGACGCTCACCAACGACTTCGAGGACAATGCCCAGGGCATCTGGCCGTTCGTGGTCTCCGGCTCCGAAGGCGTCGAGGACAACCGTATCCACCTGTCCGAGCTGCATGACCCGTTCACGCAGGCCGGCTGGGATGTCAAGAAGATGGACGACGTGCTCGACGGCAAGTGGTCCGTCAAGGCCAACGGCCTGATCCAGAAGGGCACGCTGATCTACCAGACGATCCCGCAGAACGTCAAGCTGGAACCGGGCGAGACCTACAAGGTGTCGTTCAAGTACCAGTCCGGCTCCGACGACATCTACGCCATCGCCACCGGTGACGGCGAGTACAACGCCAGCACCGTCAAGCTCACCAACCTGAAGAAGGCCCTGGGCGAGGACGGCACGGCCGAGTTCGAGATCACCGGTTCCATCACCGGCGACAGCTGGTTCGGCATCTACTCGACCTCCACCGCTCCCGACCTGCAGAACACGTCCGATTCCGCCGCCAACTTCGGTGGCTACAAGGACTTCGTCCTCGATGACCTGAAGGTCGAGCACGTGGCATCCGCCGAGCACACCAAGGCCGACGCCGAGGCGAAGCTCAAGGAAGTCAAGGACACCTACGACGGCAAGAGCGGCGACTACTCCGCCGAAGTCTGGACCACGTACGTGAACACGGTGGCCGAGATCGAGGCGCTCATCGCCAAGGATAAGCCCGACTACACCACCGCCTACAACAAGGCTGTGGCGCTGGCCGAGTACATGAAGAACGCACCGGGCGACGACTCGAACGATGCGTACGACGTGGCGACCGACGCCTACACCGTCGAGGCGGGCAGCCAGCAGGCACTGTCGGGCGGCAATGAGGGCCCGGCAAGCCTCGCCCAGGACGGCAATGCCGGCACTCACTGGCACACCTCCTGGAGCGCCAACGCAGTGTCCGCCGGTACCGCCTGGTATCAGTTCAACTTGAACGAGCCGACGACCATCGACGGTCTGCGCTACATGGCCCGCAGTGGCGGCGCGAACGCGAACGGCAAGATCAAGAAGTACAAGATTACGCTGACGCTGTCCGACGGCACCACCAAGGACGTCATCACCAATGGCACGTTCACCACGACCAGCGGTGTCTGGCAGAAGGTCAAGTTCGACGCGGTCAAGAACGTCACCAAGGTGCGCATCACCGCTCTCGAAACCGCGGGACAGTCCGCGAGCGAGGTGAACAAGTACGCCTCCGCTGCCGAGCTGCGTGTCACCACGGTTCGCGACGTGCCGAGCACCGAGGTCAAGGTCAACAAGTGCGATCTGCAGAACCTGTACGATGACGCTTCCGCCCTGACCGAGGCCACCTACACCGCCGACACCTGGAAGGTGCTCGTCGCCAAGCGCGACGCCGCCAAGAAGGTGCTGGACAACGAGAACGCCACCGCGTACGACGTGGCTCTCGCCTACCAGAACCTGAAGGACGCCATCGCCGCTCTGGAAGAGCGCGTGGACACCTCCAAGCTCGCCGGCCTGGTCGCCGATGCTGAGAAGCTCAAGGAATCCGCGTACACCAAGGATTCGTGGGCCGCGTTCAAGAAGGCTCTGGATGCCGCCAAGGCCGTTCTGAACAATGCGAATGCCACCAAGGCTGACGTCGATGCCGCGTACAACGCGCTGAACGCCGCGATGAAGGCCCTGAAGCCCGCCTCCTCCAAGCCGACTCCGGCCCCGGAGACGACCGACAAGAGCAAGCTGCAGGCCACCATCGATCAGGCCAAGGCCCTGGATCTGAGCGGTTACACGAAGAAGTCTGCCCAGGCCGTGCGTGACGCCCTCGCCAAGGCCCAGGGCGTCCTCGCCGATGACAACGCCACCCAGGCTGACATCGACGCCGCGCAGAAGGCCCTCGCCGACGCGATCTCCGCACTGGAGAAGGCCGATGCCAACGGCAACGCCATCTCCAAGACGGGTGCGAACGTCGCCGTCATCGGCATGGCCGGCATGATGCTGGTCGCCGCCGCTGGCGCGGTGTTCATCGCCCGCAAGCGCGCCGAGTGATATAAGTAAATAGAAATAGGGAGGTCGCCCTGTGGCGGCCTCCCTTTTTTGTGTTCAATCCGTTATGGATGGCCAGGACCGCGTCATTTTGCCCCCGCCAGCGGGGGCAAATATGTAGCCCTTGTTTTATATTTCAGGCGTAGATGTTTCTCGGGCGCATGTCCTCCGGCAGGCCCTCCAGCAGTGTCGCCACGGAGCCTTCCTCGAAGACGGAGCGGATGCCGGCGGCCAGCAGCGGCGCCACCGACAGCACGGTCATGTTATCCAGGCGCTTCTCCTGCGGCACTGGCACAGTGTCCATCAGGATGATTTCGCGGGCGCCGCAATCGCGCAGGCGCTCCACGGCCGGGCCAGACAGCAGACCATGCGTGGCGACCAGAGTCACCGAGGCGGCGCCGGAGTTGCGCAGTGTGCGCACGGCCTCGCAGATTGTGCCGGCGGTGTCGATCATGTCGTCCACCACCACGCAGTCGCGCCCCTGCACGTCGCCGATGATGCCATGCGCTTCGGCATGGTTCGGGCGCGTGATGTCGCGAGTCTTGTGGATGAACGCGAGCGGGAGCCCGCCCAGCTTGGCGGCCCACTGCTCGGAAACCTTGATGCGGCCGGCGTCGGGGGAGACGATCGTCGCCTTGTCCATAGGCACGTGGCTGCGCACGTAGTCGATCAGCACGGGCATGGCGGTCAAATGGTCGACCGGGCCGTCGAAGAAGCCCTGCTCCTGCGCGGCATGCAGGTCGACGGTGACCAGACGGTTCGCCCCCGCGGTGCGGAACAGGTCGAACATCAGGCGTGCGGTGATCGGCTCGCGGCCCTGATGTTTCTTGTCCTGACGGGAGTAGCCGAGGAACGGTGCCACGACGGTGATGGACTTGGCGGAGGCGCGCTTGAGGGCGTCGATCATCAGCAGTTGCTCCATCACCCACTTGTTGATCGGGTTGGTGTGGCACTGCAGCACGAACACGTCGGCGCCTCGAACCGGCTCCGCGAACCGCACATACATCTCACCGTTGGCGAAGTCGTATGCGGTGGTGGGCAGCACGTTGATGCCGAGATATTGAGCCACTTCATTGGCAAGCTCAGGATATGCGCGGCCCGTCACCAAGGCCAGTCGCTTATCGGGTGTGCCCTCAAGGATCGCCGACATGTTTTTCCGCTCTTTCCGTCGATAGTTTCGTTACCGTTCACCGTGGTGATACGTTGCCGTACACAAACCTTATCCAATATACAAGAACCCGCCGTCCCAAGAGGAACGGCGGGTTGCGATGCTCACGGATTCTTCCACTTACGGCACGGTGCGCGCAGCAGGTGCCCCGTGCCGGGCGAAATCATTCCGATCAGTCCTCGTCCAGCGTGATGTCCAGCTTGTCGCCGTCCAGCGTGAACTGTCCGCTGATGCTGAAGCTGGTGGAACTGTCCGTCGGCTCCCAGGAGTCGTCATAGTTCTTGTACTCGTACACCACCTTGGCTTCGCCGCCGTACACGTAGAAGCTGCCCGAGTCGATGCTGAGGTCATCAGTGGTGACGGTCGGGTATTCGGTGATGTTCCATGCGATGTTGCGGTAGTCGTCATCGGAACCGTACATGCTGAACGGGCAGCCTTCAGGCTGTGCATCCGTGGACTTGGCGCAGGTATCCAGCTTGTCCTTGATCTTCGCGTTGATCTCGTCTGCCAGAGCGTCGGTCGGCTCGGCAGAGATCGAGGCGGAGGATTCGGAGGAGGTGGTCAGCGTCGTCGAATCCGCGGTCAGATACTTCGACGTGACCGGTTCCACCGTGTACGAGCCCGGATACACCTTGAAGGTGTAGGTGCCGGAATCGGATGCTGTGGCGTTCTTCGCGCCGACCTTGACACCGTTGACGGTGAAGTTGGTGATGGCCGGTGACGCGTAGACGGAGATCTCCTTGACCAGCGGCGTCGTGATGTTCCAGTTCTTGAAGATCAGGAACTTGGATCCGTTCGGAGCGACCGTCAGGGTGTCGGTCATGGACTTGCCGCCCAGCGTGTACGAGATCCGCATCGTGCGGGAGCCGTCCGCGTTGTCGGTGGCGGAGATGATGCGCTGGTTGCTGATCGTGGTCTTGTCGCCCTTGGAAGCCGCATTGGTGAGCAGCGTGCGCTTGCCGTTGGCGACCTGCGGGTCGGAGATGCCGTTGGCCTTGTCATAGTCGCCGGACGCGATGGCCGACAGGTAGCTCTTCGCGGTGTTATCGGCGCTGAACACGGTGGAGTTGACCACTGCGTAAGCGATACCGAGCAGGGCAAGCACGCCGACGATGGAGCTGATGATGATGGCCAGCTTCTTCTGCTGCGGGGTCATGGCCTTGGCTGCAGCCGGGGCGGCGGGAGCAGCCACCGGAGCGGGGGCGACAGGTGCAGCGGCAGGAGCGGCAGGAGCGGCAGGAGCGCCGGCGGGAACTTGGACAGTCGGGGCACCACCTTGGGCCTGAAAGGCCGCGGCGTCGGTGCCGGCAGCGGGAACCCCCTGAACCGGAGCACCGGGAACGGGAACGCCCTGAACGGGAACGCCCTGAACCGGGATGCCAGCTGCGGGCGCGGTCGGCGCTCCGGTGCCGGCGCCAGGCTGTCCGCCGAAGGACGGCTGCGGGCCGGTGTAGCCGGCGGCCGCGGCGACCTGTGACGGGAAGCGACCGAAGTACGCTCCGCATGCCGCCGCATACGCGGTGACCTCGGCGGGGGGGGGGGGGGGGGGGGGGCGGCGGCGGGCTATGATCCG
>OAVX01000838.1_pt1 | contig 12039 bp, 10 predicted proteins | sample 1476471 | NCBI WGS metagenome assembly OAVX01 (sample SAMEA2580114, study PRJEB22360) | human gut metagenome | biome: human gut; feature: human-associated habitat; material: faeces | place: Denmark | collected 2008/2010
CAACGCCGCCCCGCCCTGCCATAATCGGGCTCACCTTGCGGTTGGCGCAGCCGATGGCCACGTGTGCTAGGTTGGCGGGGTTGGTCAGCGGCCCCAGGATGTTGAAGACGCACGGGATGCCCAGCGCGGCGCGAATCGGCCCCACGAAACGCATGGCCGGGTGGAAAGTGCGGGCGAACGCGAAGGTGATGCCCACCTCGTCGCCCACTTCGCCGACGGCTTCCGGCTTCAGATCCAGCGGCAGGCCAAGGGCTTCGAGCACATCGGCGGCACCGCACTTCGAAGATGCAGCGCGGTTGCCGTGCTTGACGATCTTCACGCCGGCTGCGGCGGCGGCCACGGAGCCCATGGTGGACAGGTTCACGGTGGCGAAGCCGTCACCACCGGTGCCCACGATGTCGGTGGTCCCACCGGAAACGTTCAGCGGCACGGCGTGGGAGACCATGGCCTTGGCGGCACCACGCACCTCGTCGGCGGTCAGTCCCAGCTGCTGCTGCATAGCGAGCGCGGCACCCACGGCGGCCGGATTGGCGTTACCTTGCATCAGGTCGTCCACGAACCACTCCGATTCCTCAGCAGTAAGGTGGTCTCCCCCGACCAGCTTGGTGAGAATCGACTTCCATGTGATCTCGGCCATGATGCCCTCCTTGGCGTTTCCTACGCCGTGTGATGTATGTTCGCCGCTCATTGTAATGGTTCGTCATTTCAAGGCCCTGAATCTTCCATATTGCAAAATATGGCGCTATTGCTGTTTTCGTGGATGTCGGTTCGTCGTCGAGCCGTTGGTTTCGTAGGCGTGAGGGGCGTTCCCGCGTATTCTGTTTTCCGACCAAAGAAATGAATCACGAAGAACGCCTGGGCAAAAGCCCATTCACCGGATTGCCGAACGTCAAAGGCACGGTTGCAGAGGATGCGCGGATCACGGATTCGCCGCCGCGTTCCGAACCCGTGCTCGAGATCCGGGTGCGTCCACGTGCGGGTATGCTCCGATGCTCCCGATGCGGAAGGAGGTGCCGCGGGCATGACCAGGGCGGCGGCGTGCGGCGTCGTGGTCGCTTCCGTGCCGTGGGCCGAGCCGGGCAGCCGGTCCACACGCGATTTCGAATCGGAACGCGCGTGGCCGATGAGCGTCGCGAACCAGAAGACCGTAAGCGGTTTTCCGCACGTCGCGTGGCGCGCCGCCGGAAGACGCCGCCCATAGGGTCGCTGAACGGTTGAAAGCGTCGATGCCGTCTCCGTTTCGGCGGCCTCACGTCGATCGGCGTGGACGAGACCAGCTACCGCAAAGGCCACACGTGCATCACCGTGGTCGTCGACCACGAACGGCATCGGGCGATATGGGCGCACGACGGGTACGGCAGGGACGTGTTCGGCCTGTTCTTCCAAACGTTGACGCCCGAACAGCGCGCCTCCATCAGGGTCGTCGCCGGGGACGGGGCCCGGTGGATCGACTCATGCGTGCATGAGTGGTGCCCGAACGCCGAACGCGCGCCCGACGGGTTCCACATCGTCAGTTGGACGAGCGGCGCGCCCGACAACCCACGAAAACAGCAGAAGCCTCTTTTTTGTGCTATCCCGTAAAACTGCGGGACGGCAGCTCATTTTCGCCGTTTGAGCCGTGCCGTCCCACATCACCCTTTGCGGACCGTGACACCATAACACCGAGAATGGCGGAATTTCAACGATTCCGTAATTCGTACTGCGGGACGCCACGCTAGTCAATCGATTGACACTCGTGCCATCCCGCAACAGTGTGGGATACGACGTCAAAATCCGCGAAAATCGCGTGCCGTCCCGCGCGTACGGCACCGCACGAATACATGCTGATGAACCGCATAGAAAATGGCTCCCCGTGTGGGGAGCCATGAGCTAGTTACTAACTAGCGATGCGTCACTTCTCGTTCTGGCCGTGGCACATCTTGTACTTGCGGCCGGAACCGCACGGGCACGGGGCGTTCTTGCCAGTGCCAGGGAAGGTGCGGCCGTCGGCCCACGGCGTCTTGAGCTCTTCGCTCTTCGGACGCTTGGAAACCGGGACCTTGCCTTCGGCGTGGCTGATCGGAGCCGGTCCGGCAACAGGCAGCGTGGACTCGCCGGCCCCGGAGGCGGCTGCGGATTCGGCGATCGCCTGCTTGGCGTCCGTATCCTCGTCCTCTTCCTCGACTTCGCCCTCGGCGGCCTCGACCACGGATTCGCCGTTCTCGTCGGGGCCGGAGGCCACGGCGATGGTGTCGGCGCTTTCGGCGGTCTCCTCGACCTCGTCAACGGCCTCGTCGGTGGTGGCGACCTGCTTGATGTCGATGTGGAACAGCAGCTGGACGGTCTCCTCCTTAATGGCCTCGATCATGGAGTTGTACATCTGGTAGCCTTCGCGCTGGTATTCGACCAGCGGGTCGCGCTGGCCCATGCCACGCAGGCCGATGCCGTCCTTGAGGTAATCCATCTCGTAAAGGTGCTCGCGCCACTTGCGGTCGAGCACGGCGAGCACCACGCGGCGTTCGAGATCACGCAAGCCGGTCTCGCCGATGGTCTCCTCCATTTCGCCGTACTGCTGCCTGGCGTCCTCGACGATCAGGTCGCGCACGGCCTCGACGGCCTTCGCACCCTTGAGGCCGCCGACGATCTTCCTGACCTCGTCTTCGTCGACCTTGGTGGGGATCACGGTGTTGAGCGCCTTGAACAGGCCCTCCCAATCCCAGTCCTTCGGTTTCTCGGATCCCTTGTTGGCACCCTTGATGTAGGACTCGACGGTGTCGGAAATGAAACGCAGGATGTCCTTGTGGATGTCTTCGCCCTTGAGCACGGCCTGACGCTCGGAGTAGATGACGGTACGCTGCTTGTTCATCACGTCGTCGTACTTCAGCACGTTCTTACGAATCTCGTAGTTGCGGGATTCGACGGCCTTCTGTGCGGTGCGCACGCCCTTGGTCACGGACTTGGCCTCGATCGGCTGGCCTTCCTCCATGCCCTTGGCCATGACCTGGGCCACCAGCTGGGTGTTGAACAGACGCATCAGATCGTCTTCCAGCGACAGGTAGAAGCGGGACTCGCCTGGATCGCCCTGACGGCCGGAACGACCGCGCAGCTGGTTGTCGATTCGACGGGACTCGTGGCGCTCGGTGCCGAGCACGTACAGGCCGCCCAGCTCCTTGACCTCCTCATGCTCGTCCTTGACCTGGGCCTTGATCTCGTTCAGGGTGCCCGGCCAACGCTTCTCATACTCTTCCGGGGTGTCCTCCGGAGAGTAGCCCTCGGACTTCAGCTTGGCGTCGGCAAGGAACTCGACGTTACCGCCGAGCATGATGTCGGTACCACGGCCGGCCATGTTGGTGGCCACGGTGACGGCTCCCTTGCGGCCGGCGACGGCGACCACGGCGGCTTCCTTCTCATGCTGCTTGGCGTTCAGGACCTGGTGAGGGATCTTGGCCACGTCGAGCAGGGTGGAGACCACTTCGGAGCTTTCCACGGAAGCGGTACCGAGCAGCACCGGCTGGCCCTTGGCGTGACGCTTGGCCACGTCCTTGACGATGGCGGCCAGCTTCTCCTTCTTGGTGCGGTAGATGAGGTCGTCCTGGTCCTTGCGGATCATCGGCTTGTTGGTCTTGATCGGCAGCACGCCCAGCTTGTAGGTGTTCATGAACTCGGCGGCCTCGGTTTCGGCCGTACCGGTCATGCCCGCGAGCTTGTCGTACATACGGAAGTAGTTCTGCAGGGTGATGGTGGCGAAGGTCTGGTTCTCGGCCTTGACCTCCACGCCTTCCTTGGCCTCGATGGCCTGGTGCAGACCCTCGTTGTAGCGGCGGCCCGGCAGGATACGGCCGGTGTGCTCGTCGACGATGAGCACCTCGCCCTGGGTGACGACGTAGTCCTTGTCACGCAGGAACAGTTCCTTGGCCTTGATGGCGTTGTTGAGGTAGCCGATCAGGGCGGTGTTGGCCGGCTCATACAGGTTGTCGATGCCGAGGAAGTCCTCGACCTTGGTGATGCCCGGGTCCAGGATGCCGACGACCTTCTTCTTCTCGTCGACGTCGTAGTCCTCGTCGCGGGTGAGCTTCAGCACCAGCTTGGCGAACTGACGGTACCAGCGGGTCACGTCGCCTTCGGCCGGGCCGGAGATGATAAGCGGGGTACGGGCCTCATCGATGAGGATGGAATCGACCTCATCGACGATGGCGTAGTGGTGACCGCGCTGCACGAGGTCGGCCTTCTCCCATGCCATGTTGTCACGCAGGTAGTCGAAGCCGAACTCGTTGTTGGTGCCGTAGGTGATGTCAGCGTTGTACTGCTTGCGGCGCTCCGGCGGCTTCTGCTCGGTGATGATGCAGCCGACGTTCATGCCGAGGAAACGGTAGATACGGCCCATCAGCTCGCTCTGGTAGCTGGCGAGGTAGTCGTTGACGGTGACCACGTGCACGCCCTTGCCTTCGAGAGCGTTCAGATAGGTGGGCAGGGTGGCGACCAGGGTCTTGCCTTCACCGGTCTTCATTTCGGCGATGTTGCCCCAGTGCAGGGCAGCACCGCCCATGAGCTGCACGTCGAAGTGACGCTGGCCAAGGGTGCGCTTGGAGACCTCGCGCACGGTGGCGAACGCCTCGGGCATGATCTCGTCCAGGCTCTTGCCGTTTTCGATTTCCTGCTTGAACTTCGGGGTTTGGGCCTTCAGATCCTCGTCAGAGAGGGCGGAGATCTCGTCCTCAAGAGCGTTCACGGCCTTGGCCACGTTCTCCAGCTTCTTGAGCTGGTGGCCTTCACCCATTCGCAGGGCTTTGTCAATAATATCGACCACTGGGTTCTCCCTTGACTGATAAGTGGTGGTGTCCGCGTACCAGAATAGCGCCTCGCACCGTCAGCAGTCGAATTTTTCGACCTTCTTACGAAAAAATGGACCGCCTCCATATTGGAAGCGGTCCATGCGGTATCAGCTGATCGTGTCAGCAGCCCTTACCTTCAGGCCTTCTTGACGTTCTCCGGAGTATCGATTTCGAACACGCCGTAGCTCCAACCGTGACGGTGGTAGACGACGGACGGGCGTCCGGTCTCCTTGTTCACGAACAGGAAGAAGTCGTGTCCGATCAGTTCCATCTCGTACAACGCCTCGTCGATGCTCATAGGCTCGGCGATGTGCAGCTTGCGACGGATGACAATCGGCGTATCCCCAACCTGGACCTCCACGGATTCGCCAGGGCCAAGATCGGAGGCGACCGCAGCCTGCGGGCTGTTGTTCGGCTCTTCCTCCGACACCTCCGGCTCGGGCTCCGGGGCGATAACACCCAGATCCACCGGGACCGGGTTCGCGTAACCACGACGGTGATCCTTGCGACGGTCACGAGTACGACGCAGACGCAGCGTCAACTTATCCAGCGCCATGTCCAGCGCACTGAATTCATCGGTGCTGGAAGCCTCCGCACGCACCACGGTACGTCCGGCGATAACGGTGATTTCCACGCGCTTGGCGGTATCGGCCTGACGCGGGTTGCCCTCATGGGTCAGCACGATCTGCGCGCGCTGAGCATCCGGGGCGATAGCGGTCACACGATTCATCTTGGTCTCGACCACATCACGGAACCTTTGCTTGACCTGCGTGTGGCGTCCGGTAACGACGATTTCCATGTTGACCTCCTCTAACTCAAGCGGTGTAACCCGCTATATGTGTTCCGAACGGCATCATCACCGACCGGGTATGTTTCATTGTAGACGAACAATGGGTGAACGGCCGGAAACTCGCCCAGAGAATATATGTTTATTCCCGGGCTTTTCTCTGCAATGAAACGATGTATATACTGGGGTTTTGGCAGCAGTCTCCTATAAGAAGATTTGATACCGGTTTATCAGGCTGGCTCGTTTGTTCGTCATGGTAAATACTGCAATGGATAGGCAGCGTTTTCTTGCTCTTTCTCGCACATACCAAGCTCTTACAGATTTGATTCGTCTCCATACGACACGCCACAACACGCCCGACACGCCCCATCCGATATTCGGCGCGTCGTTCACGAATCGCCCAACTATGCCCAACTATGGAGAAAACAGGATAACCGGGCAACGTCATGGCCTCACCGCAGGGCGGGATGCCGCCTTTTCCGCACCTTATGTATAATTGCAGGCTTGAGACCTCTTGATGGCCGCGGCCGTGATCTTCATTGGGATCGGCTGAGGAACTTCCGGGCTCCATAGAGCACGATGGCGGATAACGTCCGCCCAGGGTGACCTGAGAGATAGCGCAACAGAGAACAGACCGCCCGTCCTCGACGGGTAAGGGTGAAACGGCGGTGTAAGAGACCACCGGGCCTCTGGTAACAGTAGGTCGCATGGCAAGCCTCATCGGGAGCAAGGCCAAGCAGATGGCGGTAAGGGCTGCTCGCCCGTGTCATCGGGTAGGCTGCTAGAGCCTGGCGGCAACGTCAGGTCGAGATGGATGGCCGTCCGTGCCGTGCGTTCGCGCACGGCACGACAGAACCCGGGGTATAAGAGGTCTCATTTTTTTTTCTTGGCTACACCAACAATTCGGCGGCGACTCGACGGAGGGTTTCGGGGCTGTGTCCTTTGCGGCCGCCTGCGGACCAAAACCGACGCTGACGGACCCGACGATCGAGGCCATGGGTTTTGCGGGCTATTTGGCGGCCCAATTCCCATGCGGCATCTTCAAAGATGCCATTTTGCTCAGCTTCGCCACACACCTGTTCAGCCAGTTTGCGGTCCACACCTTTGCGAGCAAGTTCCAGGACCGCACCACGACGACCCATCATGCGACCGGCACAATAGCGTACGGCCGATTCGGCATAAGCGCCGTCGTCAATCAGTTGCACGCGAATCAGCCGTTCGATGACCTCGTCCACGATCGCCTCGCCGTACCCTTTGGCAAGCAATCGTTCGCGTAACGCACCGGATGCACGCGGGGCCGCGTCCAGCAAACGCAATGCAGCCTCGCGGCAAGCGTCCAAATCATTGGGATCTTCGACAACGGCAGCGTCTCTCCCCCGTCGAGAAAAACGTCCCGACGGTTTCGACTGAACACGCTGCTCGGCAATGGGCATGTCTTGCGACGCAACAGGATTGCGCCGCAAGAACGCTTCGGCACTAATCATGTTCAGGCCTTAGCTGCGCCGGCCTTGGCACGGGTCGTTTTGGCAGCAGGCGCCGCTGCGGCCTTGCTGTCCTTGGCCACGTCAGCCGCAGCAGCCTCGCTGACAGCGGCCGCTGCTGCGGCTTCGCCATCTTCCGCGAACTGGTCGGCGGAACCGATCAGACCGAACTCGGCCTTGACCTTATTCTCAATCTCCTCGGTGATGGCCGGGTTGTCCTTAAGGAACTGACGAACCTTCTCGCGTCCCTGACCGAGCTGATCACCCTCATAGGTGAACCACGAACCGGACTTCTTGACCACGCCAACCTGCTGAGCCATGTCGATCACCGAGCCCTCACGGGAAATGCCTTCACCGTAGAGCATGTCGAATTCGGCGGACTTGAAAGGCGGGGCCATCTTGTTCTTGACCACCTTGACGCGCGTGCGGTTGCCCACCGCTTCGTCGCCGTTCTTCAAGGTCTGGATGCGGCGGATGTCGAGACGCACGGAGGCATAGAACTTCAGAGCTTTACCACCGGTGGTGGTTTCAGGGTTGCCGAAGAACACGCCGATCTTCTCACGCAGCTGGTTGATGAAGATGGCGGTGGTGCCGGCCTGAGCCAACGCGCCGGTCATCTTGCGCAGCGCCTGACTCATGAGTCGGGCCTGCAAACCAACATGGCTGTCTCCCATTTCGCCTTCGATTTCGGCCTTCGGCACTAGGGCGGCGACCGAGTCGATGACGATGACGTCAAGTGCACCGGAGCGAATCAGCATGTCGGCGATTTCGAGGGCCTGCTCGCCGTTATCCGGCTGGGAGACGATGAGTGAGTCGGTGTCCACGCCGAGCTTGCGGGCGTAGGCCGGGTCGAGTGCGTGTTCGGCATCGATGTAGGCCGCCACGCCGCCCTTCTTCTGGGCATTGGCCACCACATGCAATGCGAGCGTGGTCTTACCGGATGATTCGGGGCCGTAGATCTCCACGATGCGGCCCTTGGGTAGGCCGCCGATGCCGAGCGCCATATCGAGAGCCAACGAACCGGTGGGAATCACCTCGACGTTCTGCTCGGGCTGGTCGCCCAGTCGCATTGCGGAACCTTTGCCAAAACTCTTCTCGACCTGCGCCAGCGCGGTGTCCAGCGCCGCCTTGCGCTTGGGATCGAGCTCGTGCTTGTCCTCGGCTGCCGGGTCCTTGGCCGGCTTGGTCTCAAGTGCCATGATCTTCTCCTTGTCGAAGTCGTGTGCGAATCGGATGCCTCCACCGTATGACGGACATGCCATGTGAGGCAATCCAAACCAACCATTGTGGTTCCAGCTTGCCCGAGCTTGGCCACCTGGCCTCCTTAAACCCTACTGCGGTAAGGATTATGGCAGATGGCAAGCACCCTGTGCACACGTATGCGGCTTCTTGTCACTGTGGATAACTATAACCACACACACGAACATTTGTTCGAATTTGGCGTGCAACACGCCGAAATCGCCAATTTCACGATTCAGCGACTCCGTAATCCCGCAGTGTCAGACGGCGGGCATGGGCGGCGCGTTATGATCGTGGCCCCAACGCTTGGAGTCCGGAACCTCCATTTGGTCGCAGAGCACATTCCAGACCACGCGTGGCTCCTCCCCCGCGTCCAGCGCCTCGACCACGGTCATATTCGCCAGTTTGGGCATCCGTTGATCACGCGACAGCGAACGACCGTAGGTCCGACCGAACACCTCTTCAAGTAATTCCCAGAATTCCCGTTCACGCATACACGCCAGTGTGCCACCAACCGCAGGACAGCAAAAACCCGCATCGCCACAAGCGATACGGGTTCACAGCTAGACATAGATTACGGGACGCGGCTTCACACCGCCAACCGATCAGCCCTCGACCGAGTCGAGATAATCAGCCACCATGCGCAGCATGCGCGAAGTGGAGACTCCGAGCGCATCGGCGATGGAGCTCAGCAGTTCGGAGCTGGCTTCCTTCTGTCCACGTTCGACTTCGGAAAGGTAGCCTAGCGAAACGCCTGCCTTCTCGGAGACTTCACGCAACGTGCGGCGATCGCGCGTGCGCAGCTCGCGCAGCACATGACCGATAGCACCACGCAGCGAAAACTCGCGAGGCTCCTCCTCAGCCACCACGGGCTCGGCGGCGGCAGTCGGCTTGTACGACGGCGAATCCTCATCCCACATACGTTCACGAACGGCTTGACGCTGATCCTTGGCCTTCTTGGCGGCCTGTGCCTTGAGCACCTGCTGCTGGGCGAACATCACCGCACGGCGCTGGGCCGGAGTCAGTTCACGCATACGGGCGACACCCGGCTGCACAGCCATCGGCTTCTTGGCGGCCACATCCATCTGTTCGTTCACTCGGGTCATCGTTTCCATCGCCATCGCCCCTTCCCAGGTCGGTTCAGTGTTTCCACTATGTACAACACGACAACCCAACGGTTTTATTCCTTAAAACTTGCTGTGAATAGACTCAACTTTGTCTGAGCCCTACTGCCGCTTGACCTCCCAGAAGGAGTCCACTCTAAGTGCACTCTATTTTGATGGTCACACCATTATATACAAGGACTTTGCAACGCAAAAAATCGGCCCCGTCCGACCGCAGTCAAGCTCATGGAGCTGTCTGCGGTCGGACGGGGCCGATTGCTTATTGGATTGGGGGTGTTCCTATGTTTTTGTCAACTCCTTGGGGAGTTGACGTGTCGGGATTCCGGTTGGCTGTCGTGGGCGCGCTTCGCCCTGCCGGTGGCGTCCGGCGTCCTTTCCCGTGTGGCCCGGTTCAGGCTACGAGGGCTGGTTCCTGGTAGAGGGTTCCGTTTTTGAGCATGCTGTAGATCACGTCGCAGCGCCGACGCGCGAGGCAGATGATGGCGGCGTTGTGGTGTTTGCCCTGTTCGCGTTTGCGCTTGTAATAGGCCACGGAGGGCGGGTGTTTGGTGGATGCGACGAACGCGGTCTGCCACAGCGCGTTCTTGAGGCGTTTGTTGCCCCGCCTGGAGGGCCGTTCGCCTTTGATGCTGGTGCCGGATTGGCCGGTGACGGGCGATATGCCCGCGTAGGCGGCCAGATGGGCGGACGATTTGAAGTTGGCGATGTCGCCGCCGATGCCGAGCAGGATGTTGCTTGCGGTCCTGACGCCTATCCCGGGCATCGACGCCGGGACCGTGAGAAGAGGGTGGTCCTCCAGGAGCTTCTCGACCTGGCGGCCGACCTCGCGCCGCCGGTCCCTGATCGTCTTGATGTCGTGGGCGATGGAGGGGATGATGGTCTCGGCCATGAGGGTGCCGGGCACGGTGACGGTCTGCTCGCCGATCGCCTTGAACATGTCGTCGATGATGCGGCCGGCGCGAAGCCCGTTGGACTTGGCCCAGTCCTTCACGTCCTCGATCCCGGCCCGTTTCACGCCCATGGGCCCGCCGTATCGTTCGAGCAGCGCGAGCGTCGCGTCGCGCGTGATTCTCTCGCCCTTGAGCGCGCGTTCGAACGCGGGGTGGGTCTGCAGCAGCAGGCTCCGCAGGCGGTTGACGTGGCGGGTGGATTCGTGGGCGAGGTCCTCGTCGTGGCCGGCGAGCAGCTTCAGGGCGGCGAGGGTCTCGTCATCCGGGCCCGCGTCCCTGAGCGTCTCGGGCAGCTTGAGCGCGGCCCACGCGATCACATGCGCGTCCCTGCGGTCGGTCTTCGCGTCCCCGGGCAGCAGCTGCGCGGTCCTGCGCATGGCCGTGCCGGGAAGGTAGGCAACCGCGATCCCCATGTTCCGCGCCACCGTCAGGGGCAGGGAGCCGATGGTGTTGGGCTGGTCCACGACCAGCAGCACACGGCCATGCTTGGAGAGCTTGCCCAGCATCGTGCGGATGGCCTTCTCGTCCTGTTTCAACGGCTTGTCGTACAGGGTGTTCCCGTCATGGTCGAGGGCGTGCGCGTGGTGCGCGCTCTTGCCCACGTCCAGGCCGACCCACACGTCGATGTCGTCCGGGGTCATCATCGTTCCTCCCGTCATGAAGGTTTTCCGGTCGCCGCGGGCTCGGAGGAGTCCGGACGCCCGCGCCGCACCCACATTACGACGAGACCTGCGCCATGCGCCCCTGAAGCGTCCGTGTAGCCGGCCTGGTTCCTATCAGCGGTCATCGGGCGTCCCCGTTCCCGGCGACAACACCCCCGGATCATCGACGACAGGGCAGGAAAGTCATACCGGAACCGGCGACCCGGCCCCGACCATCGGGGCCTACCAAACATGGTAATGGGTTAGTTCTTTGCCGCGATCTTGGCGACGTTGGCCCCGTCGTCCACTTCGGGGATGCCGGCCACGCTGGTCAGCAGCGAGAGGACGGCGGAGAGTGCGGCGGTGCCGCCGATGATGCGCCAGTCCACCTGTCCGATGGTCAGGACGGTGGTGCCGATGGCGGCCACCGCACTCTGGGCGGCGGTCTTGACGGCGCGCACCAATGAGGCCTTGAGCCAGAGCACGAGCCCCTCGGCCTCCGCGCCGGAGATCACGTCATCCGGCTCGAGCTTGCCGTTGGCCTTGTGGTCGGCGATGCCGGGCGTGTTCGCGCCGGTTGCCGCGATCTCGTTGAGTTGGGTGTCCAGCGTGTTGTCGGTCATGGTTGTTCCTTCCTTAGTAGCCGAGTTTCTTGTTGACGATGGCCTGCACGGCCGCGTAGTTGGCTCCGAGTGCGGCTTGGCGTTGAGCGCCGTTGCCGTAGTCGCCACGGATGACCGCATCCGCCAGGGCGTTGAGGTCCACGCTCGGCGCGGAACCGCCGCCGCCCTGGCCGAGGAGCTGGTTGACGCGCGCCTGCACGGCTTCGTAGTTGCTGCCGAGGGCGGCTTTTCGGGCGTCGCCGACACCGAATTCGCCGTTGATGACGCGACGTGCGAGGTCGTCGATGTTCACGCTGGCCGAGGAGCCACCGGAGGCGATACCGTAGCGGGCGTTGACGATTGCCATGACCGCGTCGTACTGGCTGGGGGGCCCCCCGCAGTGG
>OAVX01000839.1_pt1 | contig 12028 bp, 10 predicted proteins | sample 1476471 | NCBI WGS metagenome assembly OAVX01 (sample SAMEA2580114, study PRJEB22360) | human gut metagenome | biome: human gut; feature: human-associated habitat; material: faeces | place: Denmark | collected 2008/2010
GGGAGACGAGCGGCAGGACCTCGACGCCCTCGGCCTTAGCGTGGTGCAGCTCGGCGCGACGGCAGGGCATCTCGTCCTCGGTGCGACGGTAGGCGATGATGGCGTGCTCGGCGCCCAGGCGCTTGGCGGTACGGACGGCGTCCATAGCCACGTTGCCGCCACCAAAGACGACGACGTTCTTGCCGTGCTTGGTGGGGGTGTCATACTCGGGGAACTTGTTGGCCTTCATCAGGTTCACGCGGGTGAGGTACTCGTTAGCGAAGAAGACGTTGGGCAGGTTCTCGCCGGGGACGTTGAGGAACTTGGGCAGGCCAGCGCCGGTCGCCACGTAGATGGCGTCGAAGCCCTGCTCGAACAGCTCCTCGGCCGTGGCCATGTTGCCCACGACGGAGTTGTACTCAAACTTGACGCCCATGTCCTCCAGGCCGTCAATCTCGCGCTTGACGACTGCCTTGGGCAGACGGAACTCGGGGATGCCGTAGACCAGCACGCCGCCGCCGGTGAAGAAGGCCTCGAAGACGGTGACGTCAAAGCCGTTGCGGGCGAGCTCGCCGGCGCAGGTGATGCCGGACGGGCCGGAGCCGACGACGGCGACCTTCTTGCCGTTCTTGGGGGCCATCTTGGGCGTGGAGGCGAGCTCGGGGCGGTCACCCAGGAAGCGCTCGAGCTGGCCGATGGCCACGGGCTCGGACTTCTTGCCACGGATGCACTTGCCCTCGCACTGGTTCTCCTGCGGGCAGACGCGGCCGCAGATGGCGGGAAGCATGGAGTCCTCGCGGATGGTATCGAGGGCGCCGCCGAAGTCCTTCGCGCGAATCTGCTCGATAAAGCGGGGGATGTTGATGTTGACGGGGCAGCCCTCAACACAGAACGGCTTCTTGCAGTTGAGGCAGCGCTCGGCCTCGGCCAGCGCCATCTCCTCGGTGAAGCCCTTGTCGACGGGGCGGAAGTCGCAGGCGCGCTCGGCAGCCGGCTCCTCGTTATCGGGGGTGCGGGGCGACTTCATATCGGCAACGAAACGACCGTTAACTAGTGGCATGCGCAGCTCTTTTCCTCATAGGCCTTGAGGGACTCGCCCTCTTCGGAACGGTAAGCGGCCTGGCGGGCACGAAGGTCATCCCAGTCGACCAGGGTGGCATCGAAGTCGGGGCCGTCGACGCAAGCGAACTTGGTCACGCCGCCCACCTCGACGCGGCAGCAGCCGCACATGCCGGTGCCGTCAACCATGATGGGGTTGAGCGACGCGGTGATGGGGGTGTCGTACTTCTGGGCGGTGAGGGTCGAGAACTTCATCATCGGAACGGGGCCGACGCAGAAGACCTGGCTCACGGCCTTGTCCTGCAGCAGGCGCTCCAGCGGAGCGGTGACAACGCCCTGCTCGCCGTAAGAACCGTCATCGGTAGTGATGTGGATGTGGTCCTCGTCGAGGAGCTCGCGGAACTGGTCCTCCATGAGCAGGAGGTCCTTGGTGCGGGCGCCCATGATGGCGTGCACCTCGTGGCCGGTCTCGACCAGGTGCTTGGCGACCGGGAAGGCAATTGCCAGGCCGACGCCGCCGCCAATGACGGCGCAGGGGCCCTCGGCCATCTCGGTGGGAACGCCCAGCGGGCCCACGACGTCGCGCAGCGACTCGCCGGCCTCGTAGGTGGACAGCATCTCGGTGGTCTTGCCGATCACCATGAAGATGAACTCGACCCAGCCCTCGTCACCGTTCCAGCCGGCCAGGGTAAACGGGACACGCTCGCCCGTCTCGTTGGCGCGAACCATGAGGAACTGTCCAGCGTGCGCATGCTTGGCGATTGCAGGCGCCTCGATGCGGAACTTGAACACCTTCTCCGAGAACTGCGTCTTCTCCAGGATCTTATACATAGAACCCCTCTCTTGCTAGGGCTGCCGAACCGTGCCTCCACGGAAATGGACGGTAGCCCGAATAAAACCGTACGCGCACAGGCGTTGTGCAGACATACGGTACAAATTATACCCTCATGGCAATGTCGCTTACGTGTTTCTTTGGCAGGTGGGAAAAGGGTTTATCTACTTCGGCCGGCCAAAGGGGGAGAGGTTTATTTTGGTCAGTTTTAGAGGGTAAAACGGCAAAGGGGGCCGGCCTCGGGTTGTGATGAGGCCGGCCCCCTTTGGGGTGCTATGCGTGTATGGCGGCGCGCGGTTTATCGCGATGCCACAACTGGGGCGATTCCGCAGGTAAAACCTGCCAAAATAAACCTGTCCCTAAATGATAGGTTTTAGTGCTTGCCGTTGGCGGAGGCGGCGCCGTTGACATGGTCGCGGGCATAGACTACGCCATGCACGATCGCCAGGCCGGCGGTGTCGGCCGCGCGGGCGCAGGTGTCCTGGAAATCCTCGGCCTCGCGGGCACGCAGCTGTTTGAGCACGTAGTCGGCGACGGCCATCTTGCCGGGAGGGTTGCCGATGCCGGTGCGGATGCGGCTGAAGTCGCGGCTGCCCATCTTGTCGATGATGGAACGCAGACCGTTGTGGCCGGCATGGCCGCCGCCCACCTTAACGCGCACGTCGCCGGCGGGAATATCGAGCTCGTCGTGGATCACGAGCAGCTCCTCGGCCTTGATCTTGTACTCGCGGCAGAGCTTGGAGATGGGGCCACCCGAGGTATTCATGTACGACTGCGGCTTGACCAGCACAATCTGGCGCTTGCCGCCCTCTTCCTCGGGGTCGTTGATGTTGATGAGCGCGACCTCGGCGCCGGCCTGGTTTTTCCAGTACGTGACGCCGGCCTGACGGGCCAGCTCGTCGATTGCCTTAAAGCCGGCGTTGTGGCGGGTCTCGGCATATTCCTCGCCCGGGTTGCCAAGTCCGGCAACCATGCGAATCTTGAGCGGCTGTGCAGCTGCCATGTTTGTCCTCCGTTACGTAAACAGTTCAATCAACGACAAAGGCTACCACGCCCGCCGAAGGCGAGACTTCGTTTCAGCGAAATCCCACCAGACAAAAGCACGGCCGCGGCAGAGCGAGCCGCCGGAACAGAAGAAACCCCCGCGCGACCTTTGCGAAGCAAGGGGGAGCGCGGGGGTTTCTTCTGTTCCGGCGGCGATGCGCCGGGTTGCAAGGACGATGCGATTACAGCGCGAAGTCGCCGCCGACGAGCGTGGAGACGGGCTCCTCGTGGTAAACGGCGGAGATGGCCTGGGCGAACTCCTCGGCGACCGAGATGGTCTTGATCTTGCCGCCCACCTCGACGGGAATGGCGTCGGTGACGACGCACTCGACGATCGGGGCGTCGTTCAGGCGCTCGATGGCCGGACCGGAGAAGATACCGTGGGTGGCGCAGACGTAGATGTCGCCAGCGCCCATAGCCTTGAGCTCCTTGACGTTGGCGCACAGGGTGCCAGCGGTGTCGATCATGTCGTCGTTGATGACGCAGGTCTTGCCCTTGATGTCACCGATGATGCCCATGACCTCGGCGGCGTTGTGGCGCGGACGGCCCTTGTGGGCGATGGCCAGGTCGCAGCCGAGCATGTCGGACAGCTTCTTGGCGGCCTTGGCGCGACCCACGTCGGGGGAGACGACAACCAGGTTGTCGGTGTCGAAGTGCATGTCGTTGTAGTACTGGCCAAACAGCGGCAGTGCGGACAGGTGGTTAACCGGGATATCAAAGAAGCCCTGGATCTGACCCTGGTGCAGGTCGAGGGTGATGATGCGGTCGACGCCGGCGCGCTCGAGCAGGTTGGCGACGAGGCGGGCGGTGATGGGCTCGCGCGGGCCGGCCTTGCGGTCCTGGCGGGCATAGCCGTAGTGGGTGATAACGGCGGTGATGGAGCGGGCGGATGCGCGCTTGGCAGCGTCGGTGGCGATGAGCAGCTCCATGAGCATGTCGTTGACGTTGCCGCCGGCCACGGACTGAATCAGGAAGACGTCGGCGCCGCGGACGGTCTCGTCGTAGCGGGCGTAAATCTCACCGTTGGCGAACTGCTTTAGCGTAAGGCCCGAAAGCTCGACCCCAAGGTACTCAGCGATCTTCTGAGCGAGGGGACGGTTGGAGGAACCGGAATACACGCGGATGGACTTGCGCATATTCTCCGACTTCTCGGGATCATTAATCGGCATTACCCTTCTCCTTTATACATCGAATGCCATATAGATGCCTTTTTGCATTGTAACCGTGCGGCGGGGTTAATCGGGTCTTGATAACGTCTTTACCGTCAACGGACACGAACCGACCACTCATCCGGTCGCGCAGGTCACGATAGAAAAAGGAGCCGTCCCCATGGAACAGCTCCTTTTGTGCTTGGCGAAACGTTATGCCTCGTCGTCCTTGTGCAGACGGCGGCGATAATCGGCGGCCCAGCCCTCAATATTTACCTGACGGGCGCGGCCCAGACCGAGTGCGTCGGCCGGGACCGGCTCGGTGATGACGGAGCCGGCGGCCACGAGTGCGCCGTCGCCAATCTGGGCGGGCGCGACCATCATGGTGTCAGAACCGATGAAGGCATCCTTGCCGATGACGGTCTTGTGCTTGTGGACGCCGTCGTAGTTGCAGGTGATGGAGCCCGCGCCCACGTTGACGCCGGAGCCCATGGTGGTGTCGCCGATGTAGGACAGATGGGGCACCTTGGAACCCTCGCCGATCGTGGACTTCTTGATCTCCACGTGCGTGCCGGCCTTGGATCCGTCGAGCATGTGGGTGCCCGGGCGCAGGTAGGCGCGCGGGCCGCAGTCGACGCCGTTCTCGATGACGGCCTCGATGGCGATGGTCTCATCGATGATGCAGCCGCTGCCGACGGTGGTGTCGGTGAGGCGGCTGTTGGGGCCGAGCTGGCACTCCTCGCCCACGGTGACGTGACCGATCAGATGCGTCTGCGGCCACACGACGGTGTCGCGGCCGATAGTGGCATCGGGGCCGATCCAGGCCTGCGTGGGGTCGATGAAGGTAACGCCCTCGGCCATCCAGTGCTCGTTGATGCGGTCGCGTGCGATGGCGGTGAGCTGCGCGAGCTGGATGCGGCTGTTGACGCCCAGGCCGTCGCGGTAGTCGTCACAGTGGAAGATGGAGACCGCCTGGCCGTGACCCTTGAGGATTTCGAGCATGTCGGGCAGGTAGTACTCGGACTGCGCGTTGTCGTTGCCGATCTCGTTAATGTGGGCGGCAAGCTGCGCGCCGTCGAAGGCGTAGCAGCCGGCGTTGCACTCCAGCAGCGTGGCGGCCTGCTCGGGCGTGCAGTCCTTCTGCTCGATGATGCGCTCGATCTGACCGTCGGCGCCCAGCTTGATGCGGCCGTAGCCGAAGGGATCGGGCGGGGTCATGGTCATGACGGTGCAGGCGAGCTCGCCGGTGGCGACGGTCTGCGCGAACTTGGCGACGGTGTCGGCGGTGATGAGCGGCAGGTCGCCGTTGAGCACGACGACGGGGCCTTGCGTGATGTCGCAGGCCTCGAGCGCGACCTTGACGGCATGGCCGGTGCCCAGGCGCTCGGTCTGCTCGACGCACTCGGCCTTGGTGGCGCTGTTGGCGTAGGCGCCATCGATGAGGGCGCGCATCTCGTCGGCGTGGCTCGTTACGCGCCCTTCGGCCCGGTTCCCGATGACGACCACGACGCGGCTGCAGCCGGCCTTGATGGTGGCGTCGACGATCCACTGGACCATGGGCTTGCCCAGGATCTTGTGCGAAACCTTGCAGTGGTTCGACTTCATGCGGGTGCCCTCGCCGGCGGCGAGGATAATTGCGGTTGCGTCCATGTGATCTCCTGTTACGTTATAGAGACGTGTGTTTGGAAACGATACACGGCGCAATATGATACCGCAGGCATATGATGAGCGCGTAACGATTGATGCGCGGCAGCTGAGGCTTGGGCCGGCGGTGTGGCGTTTGCGCTGGTTGTGTATGGTGGCGGCGCTGCGGCGTTGACGTTTGAGCGAGGGGATGGGGATGCCCGTGGACACCATGCGAGAGGAATCGGGCAACGAACCCGTCGCGGCATTTTCGATGTCGCATCCGGCGGTGCCGGCGCTCTACATGGTGCTGACGTTGGGGCTCACCATGTTCTCGATGCAACCGGTGCTGATTGCGCTATCGCTTGCGGGCGGGTTGGCGTACGGGCTTGCGACGCGCGGTGTTGCGCGCACGTTGGGCGCGCTTCGCTGGCAGCTGCCGGTGATTTTGATCATTGCGGTGCTCAATCCGCTGTTTAGTGCATCGGGCTCGACGGAGCTGTTTCGTATTGGCATGCGTGCGGTGTATCTAGAGAGCATGGTTTACGGCCTGTGCATGGGCGGGCTGTTCGTGGCGAGCGTGCTGTGGTTTGAGGCCGCGGCGTCGATGCTCGAATACGACAAGGTACTTGCGCTTTTGGGCAACGCCGCGCCGGTGCTCGCGCTCATGATCTCGATGTGCATGCGGCTTATCCCGCAGTTTTTACGCCGCGGTCGTACGGTGCTGGCGGTGCAGGATGCGATTGATGTGCCGGGGCGTGCGCCCACCGATCCCGTGCGATCGCGCCTGCGGGCGTCGAGTGTGCTGATGGGCTGGGGCATGGAAGATTCGCTGGAGCGCGCGGACGCCATGCGCTCGCGCGGGTGGGGTGCTGCGTCGCGCCGTACAACGTATGCGCGGTATCGGCTGGGGCGCGGCGACGTTGCCGCGCTGGTGGGGCTTGCGGTGTTTGGTGCCGCCGCGGTGGCGGTGGCATGGACCGCGACAACGCAGTATTCGTTTTACCCGCAGCTTTCGGTGCCCGCGCCGTGGCTGGGCTATGTCTTGTACGCTGCCTGGATGGTGCTGCCCTGTGTGCTGCGCGCGATTGACGAGAAGAGGTTCGGCTGATGGCTCGGTTGGATAGGGGCCCGGTATCGGGCGCGGCGTGCGGCCCGGATATGCCGGCGATTGAGGTGCGGAGCCTGAGCTTTGCCTACCCCGGGGCTGATGCTGCGGTGCTCGAGGGGCTCGACTGGTCTGTTGCCCAAGGTGCATTTGCGCTGCTTGTTGGCGGTACCGGATCGGGTAAGTCGACGCTGCTGTCGCTGCTCAAGCCCGAGATTGCTCCGGCGGGCGAGCGCACTGGCGATGCGCGCGTGCTGGGCGAGAACGTTGCCGACATGGACGTGCGTGCGTCTGCGGAGCGCGTGGGCTACGTGTTCCAGGATCCCGAGAACCAGATTGTGTGCGAGACCGTGTGGCACGAGATGGCGTTTGGCCTAGAGAATCTGGGTGTGTCGCGCGACGAGATGCGCCGCCGTGTTGCCGAGACCAGCTATTTCTTTGGTCTGGAGGACTGGCTTCATCGCGATACCGATACGCTTTCGGGTGGCCGCAAGCAGCTGCTGTCGCTTGCTGCCGTCCTGGCGCTGCGTCCGCGTGTGCTGCTACTCGACGAGCCCACGTCTCAGCTCGATCCCGTTGCCGAGAAGAATTTTCTGCACGCGCTGTTTCGCGTGAACCGTGAGCTGGGCTGCACGGTTGTTGTGGCTACGCATCAACCGCGGCCGATGCTCGAGTATGCGACGCGTGCGTACCGGATTGAGGGCGGTCGCGTGCGCGAGGTGGCGGATATGGCTTCTTTGGGGCGTCGAGAACCGCTGTTTTCCGATGACATGTTGGGGTGGGGTGCTATCCGATGTGCAAAAAACGGAGTATTCAGCAGGCGCGAGGACAATTTGGGCTCTCTGGAGCCGCCCGGGGACGTATCGAGCGCGAAAAAAAGTTCGGAATTGGACAAATCGTCCGATTGTGTGGCGCAAATGTCGCTCGAGAACGGCTCGGAAGCCTTCCCGCGCACGGATGGAAGCAGAATACTCCAAAAAATGCACGGTGGGTCGGCTACCACCCTGTCGGAAGGCTGGTTTCGCTACGATCGCGCGGGCGGTTGGGTGCTGCGCGGGCTCGATGTGACGTTTTCAGCCGGCGCGGTGCATGCGGTCGTGGGCGGAAACGGCTGTGGCAAGTCGACGATGCTCTCGGTGCTGGCCAAGACGGCTAAGCTGCAGCGTGGCCGCATGGTGCGTGGGGCGGCTTCGGCGGCTCTGCTCCTCCACAATTAGCTGGCCAGGCGGCTCTGCTGCCACAGAATCCCAAGGCATTGCTAGTCGCCGAAGCGGTGCGCGACGAGCTGATGGAATGGGCTTCGACCTGCGGATACGACGAGGCCGCAGCACAGGAGCAGACAGCGCGCCTGGGCCTGGCGGGCTTAGAGGCACGTCACCCGTACGATCTTTCGGGCGGTCAGCGCCAGCTGCTTGCGTTGGCAAAGCTGCTGTTGATTGGTCCGGAGCTGCTGCTGCTTGATGAGCCCACCAAGGGTTTGGACCTGGCCAGCCGCCGCATCATCGCTCGCGCCCTGCGTGACCATGCGAAGGCTGGCGGTACCGTCATCATGGCCACGCACGACCTAGACTTTGCCGAGCAGGCGTCCGATGACGTCGCCATGATGTTCGACGGCGAGATCGCCTGCATGGAGCCTCCGGTAGATTTCTTTGCCGACAACGTGTTCTACAGGGCGTGATGGGATGACAGATCGTCGCGCCTCGCGCCTACTCACAAAAATGGAGATTCCGCTGCTCCTGGCGGTGCCGGCAGTGATGACTGCGGCGTTGCTGGCGGGCATTGAGCAGGCGGCGCTTGCCATGCTGGTTGTAGTGGCGCTCGTGCTCGCACTGTTCTTTGCGGGCTATGAGGCATCGCGTCCAGGCCTGCGCCAGATCATGCCCACGTTGGTGCTGGCGGCGCTGGCCGCGGCGGGGCGCATCCTGTTTGGGCCCATTCCCGATTTTAAGCCCGTGAGCGCTATTGCCATTATCGCGGGTGCGACACTTGGCCGTCGCAATGGTTTCATGGTCGGCGCGTTGGCAGCGCTGACCAGTAATTTCTTTTTTGGACAGGGCATGTGGACGCCATGGCAGATGTATGCCTGGGGTCTGGTGGGCTATATCGGTGGCGCACTGGCGCATGCGGGCGCGTTCGACCGTGCGGATGGAACCGTGCGCATGCCGGCGCTGATGGCGTACGGCTTTGCATCGGGCTTGCTGTATGGCGTCGTGATCAACGCGTATGACATCATCGGTTTTGTACAGCCGCTCACCTGGGCAGGCGCCGTAGCGCGTCTTGCTACGGCGGTGCCGTTCGACATCATGCATGGCTTCGCGACCTGCGTGTTTTTGGCCGCTCTGTACAAGCCCTGGTGTCGCCGCATCAACCGCGTCGTCGTGAAGTACGGGCTGTAATGGCGGTTGCGCCGGGGCGGGAATCAATACTGTCGAAGTGCCATTTTAAAACTATGCCGGTTTACGGGGCTGGATTGACGCAGACCGACCATACCGGCATTTTTCGAAATAGAGCAAGCCGTTTACCTGCGGCTTTATTTTGCTCGAATTGCGTGTGGTTGGAGGCTCGCGATTTGGCCCCGTAAACCGGCATAGTTTTGGAATGGCCGGCTGATATGACGGGCGTCGTGGCCCTCGGAGAGCCAAAATGATCCGTTTTTCTTCGTCCCCAGACGTCCCCAGGGAATCAGTTGACGGCGCTTGCCACGAAACTGGTCCATCTACTACGTTTAGCTTGATACCCCCGACCATGACCGCGTTTTATGAAAAACCGCAGGCTTTCTACCTGCGGTTTTCTTTTTGCGTTGCTCGCTGTGGTTGAGGGTCGTGGCTTAAACGTAGTAGATGGGCCAGTTTCGTGGCGGGTGGGCCGCGTGGATTCCCTCGCGAGGTGAAAATGATCCCCTTTACTCCGTCCCCGGGGGATCATTTGAGGGGTTAGAGCTCCAGGGCGAGGGTGACGGGGCAGTGGTCGCTGCCGAAGATGTCGCCGCGGATGCCGGTGTCGCGTACGTTGCCGGCGATTGCGTCGCTTACCAGGAAGTAGTCGATGCGCCAGCCTGCGTTGTTCTTGCGGGCATTAAAGCGGTAGCTCCACCAGCTGTAGACGCCCTCGACGTCCGGATTGGCCGCGCGCCAGGTGTCGGTAAAACCAGCGTCGAGCAGCTCGGTAAACTTGCCGCGCTCCTCGTCCGAAAAGCCGGCGTTGCCGCGGTTGGACTTGGGGTTCTTAAGGTCGATCTCCTCGTGAGCCACGTTAAAGTCGCCGCAGGTTACGACGGGCTTGCCGGTTTCGCGCTCAAGCGCGCTCAAAAAGCCGCGATAGGCATCGTCCCAGGCCATGCGTACATCGATGCGCGCGAGCTCATTTTGGGCGTTGGGCGTATAGACGTCCACAAACCAAAACTTGTCGAATTCGAGCGCGCAGACGCGGCCCTCGGTTGCGGCTTGGGCGACGAGCTCGGCAGCCTCACCCTCGCCGGCGTAGGGCAGCAGTGCATCGGCGCGCAGTACGCGCAGCGGTTCCTGGCGGCTAAAGACCGCGGTGCCCGAGTAGCCCTTGCGCTCGGCGTAGCTCCAGGTTTGGTGATAGCCGGCCAGGTCGATATCGACCTGGCCCTCCTGCAGCTTGGTTTCCTGCAGCGCTAGGATATCGACATCGAGGTCCTGCGCGATCTGGATAAAGCTCGGGTCTTTTTTGAGCACGGCGCGCAGGCCGTTGACGTTCCACGAGGCGAAAGTGTAAGTCTGAGGCATGGTGTCCTTTCGACGGGGTTGGCAGGCTTAAGATTAGCGCAACAGGGGCGGGGCGGAGTTCGCGAGTGATAGCGAACGCCGCCGTCCCGGAGACACGGACGGAGGACTTACATGACGCAGGCAATATCGGACCCCAAACAGGCCTCCGCCGCGCTGGCTGAGCTGTTCGAAACCCATAGCCACGTGGTCTTCTTTGGCGGCGCGGGCGTTTCCACGGCAAGCGGCATCCCCGATTTCCGCAGCGTGGACGGTCTGTATCACCAGCGGTTTTCCTATCCGCCCGAGACTATGCTCTCGCACAGCTTCTACGAGGCGCATCCGGCGGAGTTTTTCGACTTCTACCGGACCAAGATGATCGCCCTTAACGCCAAGCCCAACCACTGCCACGCCAAGCTGGCGGAGCTGGAGCGCGCCGGCAAGCTCGATGCCGTGGTGACGCAAAATATCGACGGCCTGCATCAGGCGGCTGGTTCACGGCGCGTGTTTGAGCTGCATGGCTCGGTCCACCGCAATATCTGTCAGACATGCGGCGCGGTCTACAGCGCCGAATGGATTTGCGCGCGCGAGCACGAGGATGCCGCGGGCGTGCCCGTGTGCCCTGCGTGCGGCGGTCGCATCAAGCCCGATGTGGTCCTCTACGAAGAGCCGCTCGATGAGCGTGTACTTACCGGCGCCGTTGCTGCCATCGCCGCAGCCGACGCCCTCGTCGTGGGCGGAACCTCGCTCGTAGTGTATCCGGCGGCGGGCCTCACGCGTTACTTTACTGGCGATACGCTGGCCATTTGCAATTTGGCGCCCACCGATCAGGATGCAAATGCCGACCTGCTGATTTCTTGCGACATCGCGGCCGCGTTTGCGTTCTAGCCCGTGCGCGCGGATACAATAGAAAGACTGATTGCAAAGCGACCCCGCCGCCAGCGCCCGAGCGCGGCGGCGTGGGCATTTTAGGAGGATGTTCATGGCGAACGACAGCAAGACATGGCGGTGCGGAAAGTACGAGCTCAGCTTTGACCGTCCGCGCATCATGGGCGTCCTCAACGTGACGCCCGATTCGTTTAGCGACGGCGGTGATCACTTTGACCAGGATGCCGCTATCGAGTACGGCCTGGCGATGCTCGATGCCGGCGCCGACATCATCGACGTGGGCGGCGAGTCCACGCGCCCCGGCTTTACCCCGGTCAACCCCGACGAGGAAGCGCGTCGCGTGCTGCCCGTCGTGCGCGCGCTCGCCAAAGAGGGTGCCATCGTCTCGATCGACACGCGTCATGTGGCGGTTGCCAAGGCGGCTGTGCGCTGCGGTGCTTCGATTGTCAACGACGTGACGGGCTTCACCGATCCCAAGATGGTTGAGTTCGTTAAGACGAGCACCTGCGGCGTCATCGTAATGCACGCCGGCGAGGTCGCCGCACCCGCACGCACGCACGCGACGGTGCAGCTCGATACCTCGGCTGCGGCGTTTGTTGCCGAGAAGGCACGCGAAGCG